>Ga0214919_10006199_pt1 | contig 16536 bp, 12 predicted proteins | sample LL1503_MetaG_FD_177994 | JGI IMG/M metagenome (GOLD analysis project Ga0214919, IMG submission 177994) | Freshwater microbial communities from Lake Lanier, Atlanta, Georgia, United States - LL-1503 | ecosystem: Environmental > Aquatic > Freshwater > Lake | place: USA: Georgia | collected... | reverse complement strand
CGATTTGACTATGACAAAACTCGTAGACGCGCTTTACGCCCGAGTGATTGAAATGGGTGGCTCGCGCTGGGACACCAGCAGCCTGATGAAACTGCTAACCCACCCCAAGAATTAAGTCGAGCGCGTCTGCTATTTGCCGGAGGCGGATTTGGCGAAAGCGTCGAGTAATTTGTCCAGCTGCGAGTCAGTGATGACAAGCGGCGGACAAAAAGTATTCGTGTCTGCATTGATCGCTCGAGTGATCGCGCCAAGTTCGAGCATTCGATCGCGAATCTTGACGTTGTTCTGTGACGCATGAAGCCCGGCGGCCCAAACAGCGCCATCACCACGGGCGTGATCAATGACGCCATCTTGGGCGAGTGCCTTGAGAGCATCACCGATTCGTTTGCCGATTACGGTTGCGCGATCACGTAAAGCTTCTCGCTCGATTATCTCGAGGTTGACGAGCGCGGCGACGCAAGCAGATGCATGTCCTGAATATGTGTAGCCGTGACGCAAAAAGAAATCAGGGTCGGCCTCAAGTGGTTTGCGAACGGCTTCGCCGACAAACACACCACCGAGGGGCTGATAGCCCGACGTCACCGCTTTCGCGAAGCACAGCAAGTCCGGATTTACGCCGTAAAAGTTTGCACCGAACCAAGTGCCGAGACGCGCAAAACCAGTAATCACTTCATCGAAAATCAAAAACGCGCCGTGTTGATCGCAAAGTTTGCGCAGACCTTTGAGATATTCAGCCGATGGAGGATAAACACCGCCCGCGCCCTGCAGAGGCTCGGCGAGAATCGCAGCCACTTTGTTGCCGCGTTGCGTCATGATCACAGACAATGCTTCGAGATCGTCGCTGGCGACCTGCTCAACATCGGCAACGAGAGGACCGTAACCGACTTTGTTCAGCGGCAAACCTTGCGCGCTGGTGCCGCCGTAGTTGGTGCCGTGATAGCCACGCATTCGCGAAATAATCACTGTGCGCTCTGGTTGGCCCGCCTGCACATGGGCGAGTCGCGCCAGTTTCATTGCCGAATCGACCGCTTCTGAACCACTGCCGCAGAAAAAAACTCGCGCGTTCGACATCGGGCAAAGCGAAACAAGTCTTGTTGCAAGTTGCTCGACTGGATCGCTCGTAAACGGATCGAATGTTGAATAAGCCTCGAGAGTTTCGATTTGTTTGGCTACTGCGTCGGCAATTTCTTTGCGTCCATGGCCGACTGCGCAATACCAAAGACTGGCCATACCGTCGACGAGTTCGTTCCCTTTGTCGTCCCAAACGAGAGCGCCTTTTCCACGCACAAGTTTGATGAAGTTGTCTTTTGTAGGTTTGGCGAACGGGTGCAAAAACGCATTGCGGGCTTGATTCATGCAGTTCACGCTAGTTCGCAGTATCGCTCTAGGCTTATGGGCTGATGAAAGGCCTGATTCTCTCTGGTGGCGCCGGAACTCGGTTAAGGCCTATTACGCATACGAGCGCCAAACAACTAGTACCGATCGCCAATAAACCAATCTTGTTTTATGGAATAGAGGCGATGGCGCGAGCGGGCATTCGTGAGATAGGCATAATCGTTGGCTCGACGCGCGAAGAAATCAAATCTGCGGTTGGCGACGGCAGCCAGTTTGGTGTCAAGGTCACTTATATTCCGCAAGATGAGCCTCTCGGCTTGGCGCACTGCGTTCTGATCGCCGACAAATTTTTGGGTGATGACGACTTCATTATGTATTTGGGCGACAATATGCTCGAGCAAGGTCTTGAAGAATTCGTCAACGACTTCGAAAGCGCGCGCGCGAGCAATGCGAAAGATAAGCCTTCGGCACAGATCTTGTTGTGTCATGTTGAAGACCCACGACAGTTTGGTGTGGCCGAAGTTGACAAAGATGGACACGTGGTTCGTTTAGTCGAAAAACCAAAAGACCCGCCGTCAGATCTGGCTTTGGTGGGCGTTTATTTGTTTGACAAATCAATCAACAAGGCAGTGCGATCGATTAAGCCATCGGCGCGAGGTGAACTTGAAATCACCGACGCTATTCAGTGGCTAGTTGACAACAAACTATCGGTGCGGCACAAAGTTCTTCAAGGCTGGTGGATTGACACCGGCAAGAAAGACCCGCTTTTAGAGTGCAATCGTCTGGTTCTCGATGCGATGACTCATCGTATTGATGGAGCGGTCGACGGCGCATCGCAGATTCAAGGTCGAGTGACCGTTGAAAAAGGTGCGAAGATTTCGAATTCTCGAATTCGTGGGCCGGTGGTAATTGGGCCAGATGCAATTGTCGAAGACAGTTACATCGGGCCGTATACATCGCTCGGTAAAAACTGCCGTGTTATCAAATCAGAAATGGAGCACTCGGTTGTTCTTGACGGCAGTTCGATAATCGGCGTATCGAAACTTACAGATTCGCTGATTGGGCGAGATGTTGAAGTGATGCGCAGCGTGCAGCAACCGCGAGCGTTGCGTTTGATGCTTGGCGACGATTCGAAAGTTGAGCTTGAATAATGGCCAAAATAACCGAGTCGAGCGTGATTAAAGGTGTGCAAATCGTTGAGCCGCAGATGCATGGCGACTCGCGCGGTATTTTTATCGAAACATATCGTCGCGAATGGTTTCCACTTGGTCGCGAAATGTTGCAGGGTAACCGTGGTGATCGTCAGGCGGGTTGCATCGTTGGTTTGCACTATCACCTGCATCAAGCCGATTATTGGTATGTGCCGATCGGTATGTGTCGCGTCGTCTTGCACGATCTTCGAGTCGGCTCGCCTACGGATGGCGCGACTCAGGTAATCGATATTGGTGCGCGGGCCGACGGCACGCACGATCATCGAGGCATATTTATTCCGCCAGGCGTCGCGCACGGTTTTGCATCGCTAACCGACATGACAATTACTTATTTGGTCGACAGTTACTACAACCCGAAAGACGAACTGGGTTTGGCCTATAACGACAAAGCCGTAGAAGCCGACTGGGGTATTACAAAACCAATTTTGTCAGAGCGCGATGCGGCTAACCCGACTCGTGATGCGATCAAAGATCAGGTTCGCCCGTTCTGGCCGATGCGCACATAAGTCGATGAAAATTTTTGTAACCGGTGGTGCCGGTTTTATCGGTTCAAATTATGTGCGTTGGGTTTTTGCGAACACCGACCACGAAGTCACCGTATATGACTCGCTAACTTATGCCGGCAACTTGTCGACACTAAAAGATGTCGACGACAGCCCGAGATTCAAATTTGTAAAGGGCAATATTTGTCAACCGGGCGATGTCGAATCAGCGATGGCTGGTCACGATGCTGTCGTGCACTTTGCCGCTGAGAGTCATGTCGATAGGTCAATCGCAGGCAGCGAAGACTTTATTTTGACAAATTGTTTTGGCACTAACGTCGTTGTTGATGCGGCTCGAAGATTGAAAATCGCTCGAGTGCTGCACATTGGCACAGACGAGGTCTACGGTTCAGTCGAAACTGGCTCGTCGCGCGAGGGCGACCCACTCGAACCCAGAAGTCCATATTCGGCATCAAAGGCCGGCAGCGACTTAATCGCTCTGTCTTATTTTTCAACTCACGGAACGCCAGTAGTTGTCACTCGATGCACAAATAATTTCGGGCCTTTTCAGTATCCCGAAAAAGCAATTCCGTTGTTCACCACGAACCTGCTCGACGGCAAGAAAATACCGTTATACGGTGACGGACTCAACGAACGCGATTGGATCTATGTCGACGACCACTGTGCGGGTGTTCATCTCGCACTTGAGCACGGCAAGCCAGGTGAGATTTACAACATCGGGGCAGGCAACGAAACCGCAAATCGTGTTCTGGTCGACAAACTTTTGGCGTTATTGGGCAAGGATGAATCAAGTGTGCAATATGTAGCCGACCGGTTGGGTCACGATCGGCGTTACTCGGTAGACATCACCAAGATCACGCAACTTGGCTGGAAACGAACTCGCTCACTAGACGAAGCTCTCGAGGCGACGGTGAATTGGTATCGCGACAATCGCTGGTGGTGGGAGCCGCTGAAAGCGAAAAAGTAGTGAGAGTCTTAATCACCGGTAGTGCTGGACAACTTGGAACCGATCTAGTCGCAAGTGCTAAACATTCGGGGCTCGACGTAATTGCGACATCCCACGCTGATTTTGACATCACTGATAGAGATCTGGTTTCGCAAAAGATTGTTGGTGCGGAACCCGAAGCAATAATTCACGCGGCCGCATGGACTGCGGTAGATGCGTGTGAGTCAGATGTCAAAAAAGCGATGGCAATCAATTGTGACGGCACTGCAAACGTAGTTAGTGCGGCTCGTCAGGTCGGCGCCCGAGTCATATATGTATCTACCGACTACGTCTTTGACGGCACGAAGCCGACACCTTATATAGAGAGCGATTTGCCGAATCCTCAATCTGTATACGGTGCGAGCAAACTCGCGGGCGAGCAGCAACTTGATATGAGTCAAGATTCGGTGGTTCGTATTTCGTGGGTTTGCGGCGAGCACGGCAACAACATGGTCAAAACAATTCTGCGACTTGCAGCCACAAGTCCGACGCTGACATTCGTAAATGATCAAATTGGCTCACCAACCTTTACGAGCGACGTCGCACCCATCTTAATCGATTTCGCCACTCAGTCGCGCCCGGGTATTTGGCATGTCACCAATCAAGGTACGACTAGTTGGTTTGGTTTTGCTCAAGATGTTTTGCGTGCAGCGGAACTTGACCCGAATCGTGTTCAGCCAATTGCGACTTCAGAGTTACGTCCGCAACGCCCCGCGAAGCGCCCGGCTAATTCGGTGCTCGAGAACGCCAGAATGTGTAAGGCGAACTTGACACTGCTTGACGACTATCACATTCCGTTGAAGAGACTTGTTGATCGTTTGGCAAGTTAAGGTTGAGTCGTGGACGAAAGAATACTTTTAAAAGAGATCGAACCTGTTGCGGCTGATTTGCTCAATCGTCATTTGGGTGTCGCAAAAGAATGGTTTCCACACGAATTGGTGCCGTACAGTCGTGGCAAAGATTTTGAACCAGGTAAGCAGTGGTCGGAAAACGATTCAGACTTCGGTGATAACGAAATCAAGATGTCAGATGCAGTTCGTGGATCATTGTTCGTAAATCTTTTGACCGAAGACAATCTTCCTTATTACTTTCGCGACATTAACTCGCTATTCGGCAACGACGGCGTATATGGAGAATGGGGACGCAACTGGACGGCTGAAGAAGGTCGCCACTCAATTGTCATTCGCGACTATCTGACTGTTACACGGGCTATTGATCCGGTAGCACTTGAACGCGGACGCATGCAACAAGTCCGTGGCGGTGAAGTGCCAGCGCCACTCGACTTGTACGAGGCGATCGCTTACTTAAGTATGCAAGAACTCGCTACTCGCATCGCACATCGCAACACGGGCAAAATGATGCAAGACGAAGTTGGCGAAGCGATCATGTCGCGAGTCGGCAACGACGAAAACTTGCACTATTTGTTTTATCGTGATCTAACAACCGCAGCGATCGCAGTCGATCCATCGAACATGGTGATAGGCATCGAGCGTGCCGTTCGAACCTTTGCAATGCCAGGCACGGGCATTCCTGACTTTGAGCGGCTTTCGCGCGAGATTGCTCGGGTCGGAATTTATGATTTGTTAATTCATCATGACCAGATCTTGCAGCCAGTCATTATGCGTCATTGGAAACTTGAGCAACTTACGGGCTTGACTGACGAGGCCGAGAAGGCACGGGAAGCGTTATTCAAGCGAATTGAGCGAATCGGTAAGGTTGGCGCCAAGATGGCCTCAGACCAGGTCAGCGCCTAAGTTCGGGCATTCACAAGCGCACGAAAACCTGAGATTTAACGCCTACCTGGACAGGTCGTTGACTTGGCGAATTGCAAAGTCGTGGTTTGCGAGACTGTGTCGTTTGACATATAGTAATGAGACGGTTTGGTGGGACCGGGCGTTGAGTAACAAAGCACCGAATTCAATTATCCAAAAAACAAGGGGAACAAATGTCAACAATTGAGCAAACAACGAATGAAGTTTCGACAAATGGTTTGTCGCGACGTCATTTCATTCAGGCAGCAGCAGCAACGGGCGTCGCAGTACCGTTTGCTCAAATGATCGGTGGATCATCGGTCGGTGCGGCTGGCAAAGTTTTCAGATACGCAGCACAGGCTCAAGAAGGCCCGGCTTGCCCGTGGATGACCAAAGGTGGTTCGCTCGGCATTCTCAACGCAGTAGGTTCATGGCTTTGCGATGTTGCACCTTCTGGTGAACTCAAGCCAAGCGTCGCCACGAGTTGGAAAGGTTCGAACGGCGGTCAGACCTGGACATTCACAATTCGCACAGATGTGAAGTTCCATGATGGTTCGGCGCTTACAGCAGACGATGTTGTTTACACAATCAAGTCGCACCTCAACCCTGCAAACAAGTCGCAATCAGCGGCCCGTATTGGTGACGTTTCTGACTGTGTCAAAGTAAACGCGACGACAGTTCGCTTTGACTTGAAGAAGGCAAACGCCAACTTCCCATTCGCAGTTTCAAGCTCGAACTACGGCTTGCTTATGTTGAAGAATGGCGCGAAGGGTGACGAGTCATGGATCGCCAAAATGAATGGCACCGGCAAGTGGATTATGGTTTCGCACAAGGTCAATGAAAAGACCGTTTTCAAGCGCAACACAGACTATTTCGACAAGGCTCAGATTCCGTCGTTCGAAACAATGGAGCAGATCCAATACGTTTCACAGAGCGCCGCGATTCCAGCGTTGAAGACTGGCAAGCTCGACTCGATTCACTTGCTTTACGGCAATGAGGCAGACACGCTTCCAAAGTCGAAGTTCTACAAGACGTTGGTGCCAACGTGCGGTGGTCTCCACATGCACATGCGTGCCGACATTGGTCAGTTGACTGACAAGCGCGTTCGCGAAGCGATCGCACTGTCACTCGACCGCGTCGCTTACATCAAGGGCGTTCTTGGTGGTTACGCATTGCTTGCCAACGACTCGGTAATGGACTCGTTCCCAACTGCAGACAAGTCAGTGCCACAGCGTAAAAAAGATCTCGCTCGTGCAAAAGCACTTCTTGCAGAAGCAGGCGTGCCGAACGGCTTCAAAGTAACTCTTCAGAGTTGGAAGCGCGATGACATCGACAAGTTCACACAATTTGTCAAGTCGTCATGCAAAGAAATCGGCATTGACGTAACAGTTGACCTTGACGGCTCAGACGGAGGTGGCGCACGATGGTACGCCTACTCGGTTTACCCATCGGTCAAGGGTTCAAAGGTCGCCAACAAAGGTGAATGGCTTGCTAGCGAATTCGGTATTGCCGAATGGGCTGGTCGTCCAACTCCAGACGAGTACCTCGTTCGTGAGTGGAAGTCAACCGGTGACTGGAACCCGCACTACCTCGATGCGCCAGAGCTTGACGCAGCAGTTGATGCATGGACATCGGCTTTGACTCCAGCCAAGAAAAAGGCTGCGAGTTCATTAATTCAGAAGGCATCGCTCAAGTACACACCGATCATCATTGTTTACAACGAAACTCGCGTTTCGGTAACTTCGAACAAGGTGAAGGGTGTCGAGTTCAACCAGCAAGGTGCAAACTGGAGTTCAGGTACAAACGCTTAATTGCGAAATTGATCAAATAAAATTAATAGAACGACCGGCCTGGGTAACCAGGCCGGTTTTTCTTTTTGGGAAAAGACGATCTAAATGATTTTGCTAAACTTAAAATTTCTATGTTGAGATTTATCGTCAAGCGAATCGGGCTTTCGGTCTTGACGCTCGTCATTGTCTCGTTGATCGTGTTTTTGATGACGTCGATCATGCCAGGTGACATTGCCAAGCAAATTCTTGGTCGAGATGCGACTCCAGAGGCTTTCGAGATTTGGAACAAAGAAAAAGGCTTTGATAAACCGCTTGTGGTTCAATACGGCCGCTGGATGGGCGGAGTATTGACTGGTGATCTCGGTACTTCGTTGCAGTATGAAATGCCAGTTTCAGAGATTCTGGCCCCGGCAGCCAGCAAGTCTGCCCAATTGGCGATTGTCGCGCTGCTTTTGATTGCCCCAATCAGCATTCTGGGTGGCATCGCCGCGGCGATGAATCGAGGCAAAAAAGTTGATCGTGCCCTGACTGTCGGTGGTCTGTCTGCTGCTGTGATTCCAGAGTTTGTTTGGGCAGTTGTTTTGATTCTTGTGTTTGGTGTTGCAATTCGGGCATTTCCGGTTTCGGCGTTTCCCGATGAAGAGAACCCAAATCTGGTCAGCAGTGTTTATCACTTAATTTTGCCGTCGATTGCATTGCTGTTCGTGTTGTTCGGCTACATCTCGAGAATCACCCGTGCAGGCGTTATTGAGGCCCTTGATTCTGACTACATGCGAACAGCCGTGTTAAAGGGCTTGTCGAGAAAGACGGCGGTGTTCAAACACGTCTTGCGAAATGCACTCTTGCCGACGATCGCAGTAATCGCAACCCAAGTGCCTTACCTGGCGGGTGGCTTGATCGCAATTGAACGAGTTTTCAATTACCCCGGTTTTGGCAACATTCTGCTTGACGCTGTTATTGCACGAGACTTTCCGTTGTTGCAGACTGCAGTGTTTCTTACGGGTGTGGTAATTATCGTCTTTCAATTGATTGCCGACATTTTGTTTGCGGTTCTTAATCCGCGAATTCGACAAAAGGTGACAGAATGACCGACGAAACAGCGAAACAGGCACAACAAACGGTTCTCAGTGAGCGAATTGCAGTTCTCAAAAAGAACAAGGCATTTATCGTCGGCGCCTCAATTCTGGCTTTCTGGGTGTTCAGTGCAATTTTCGGAAAGCTGATTGCTCGTTATGACCAAGACTTCATGGATTATGAGTACATCAACTCTGCGCCGTCTGCTAAATATTGGTTCGGTACCGACAGCAACGGGCGAGATGTTTACTCGCGCGTAATTGTCGGCTCGCGAATCATCATCGTGATCTCATTTCTTGCGACACTTTTGGGCGCCTTTCTTGGTGCGTCTCTTGGTTTGGCTGCCGGTTATCTAAAAGGCAAGTTCGACATGGTCTTGATGCGGATACTTGAAGCGATCTCGGCCATTCCGGTGATCATCATTGCGTTGTTGGCCGTTGCCGCAATCGGTAGATCTTCATCAATTATCACGATTCTGATAATTGGTTTTATTTTTACACCAAATGTGGCGCGCACTGTTCGTGCTGCGGTGTTGGGCGAGTCAGAACTTGAATATGTTGCAGCGGCAAAGTTGCGCACTGAAAAGACTGCGCACATCCTGTTTCGAGAAGTTCTGCCAAACGTATTGCCGACTTTGATCGTCGAATTCACTGTGCGACTTGGCTACGCGATTTTCGCCGTGGCGACGCTTTCGTTTTTGGGTGCCGGTCTTGAAGCCGGTTCGCCAGACTGGGGAACCCAAGTGGCTGACACTTGGTCGTTGATTTTTACAAACGTTTGGTGGCCGACGCTGTTTCCGTCACTGGCGATTGCCTCGGTTGCTGTGAGCATTAACTTGATCTCTGACGCCTTGCTCGAGGTCTTTGAATTATGACCACAACGCCAACACTTGAACTACGCAACCTTGAAGTTGCCTACACCGTGCGCGGCATCGACCGACAGGTTTTGCGTGGTGTTTCGTTTTCTATCGCCCCTGGCGAGGCATATGGGTTGGTGGGCGAATCGGGTTGTGGCAAGTCGACTGCGGCGTTTGCGGCAATGCGTTATCTGCCGCGCAATGGCAAAATAACCAAGGGTTCGATTCTCTTTGAAGGCAAAGACATTGTTGATATCAACGATGATGAGGTCGCCAAACTTCGTCGATCGGCGATTTCGATGGTCTATCAAAACCCGGCAACGGCGCTGAATCCGACTATCCGCGTCGGCAAGCAGATCGCCGAAGTATTCGAACTAAACGGCGTTTCAAGTTCTGATGCAATGATGATGGCTGAGCAAGCACTGACCAAAGTTCAGATCGCCGACCCTGCGCGAGTTCTGCGACGCTATGCACATCAATTGTCGGGTGGCATGGCTCAGCGCGTGGTTATCGCGATGGCATTGGCGTCGAATCCACGGTTGTTGGTCATGGATGAACCAACAACAGGCCTTGACGCAACTGTTGAAGCCGAAGTTCTCGATCTGGTTCGTGAATTGCGACGCGACACCGGCACCGCAGTTTTGTTCATTAGCCATAACCTCGGGGTTATTCGCAATATGTGCGACCGAGTAGGTGTGCTTTATGCAGGCGCGCTTGTCGAGCAAGGCGCCACATCAGAACTATTCTCCAGTCCAAGTCACCCGTATACGGTCGGCTTGTTGCGATGTATCCCGCGTGGTGGTTTGCATAAGAGTACCGATCGCTTAGACACAATTCCTGGTACGCCGCCGGCACTCGGCACAAACTTCGACGGCTGTGTTTTTGCCGCGCGATGCTCATTAGCCGATGACAAATGTCGAACAGCATTGCCCGAGATGGTGACGATTATTGGTTCGCATGTAGCGCGTTGTTTTCACAGTGATAAAGCAGGCTCGATGCCACGCTCGATTGAACAAATTGAATATGCACCTCAGTCGACAGGCCACAAGGCTCAAGTCGGCGACACGTTGTTGAATATCAGTCATCTGTCGAAAGTTTTCAATCAAGACGGCAGCAAGGTTCGTGTCATCAATGATGTTTCGCTGACGCTAGGTTTTGGCGAAACACTTGGCTTGGTGGGCGAGTCAGGCTCTGGTAAAACAACAATCGCCAAACTCGTGCTTGGTTTAACACCACCTGAAGAAGGTGGAGTTGTCACACTTGACGGCAAAGGTCTGGCAAAAACATTGAGTCATCGCGATGTAGCGGACGTCGGAGCAATGCAGATCGTCTTTCAGAATCCTGATCAGGCTCTAAACCGGCGCCATAGTGTGACACGAATTGTGAGCCGAGCAGTAGAGAGATTGCGTAAATTCAGTTTGACCGCGGCGATTGCGCGCGCTCAAGAACTTTTGTCAGGCATGCGTGTCGATGCTTCGCTTCATAGCGTGCGACCAGTGCAATTATCTGGTGGCTTGAAGCAGCGCGTTGCAATTGCTCGCGCGTTTGCTGGCGCGCCTCAAATTGTTGTGTGTGATGAGCCGACGTCAGCACTCGACGTTTCGGTTCAGGCTGCAATTCTGAATTTGCTGGTCGACTTGCAGAAAAAAGATCAGACAAGTTTCATCTTCATTTCACACGACTTAGGCGTGGTGCGGTATATCTCTGACAAGATCGCCGTGCTCTATTTGGGTCGTGTTGTCGAGTTTGGTACTTCGCAGCGTGTGTTCAGTGGACCATTCCACCCGTATACCGAGGCGCTGTTGTCATCGGTGCCGAATATCGATGGGTCGACGCGCAAGCGAATACCGCTGACTGGCGTCGTGCCAAGCCCGAGTAATCCACCAAGTGGATGCGTGTTGAACCCAAGGTGCCCGCGAAAAGCTGGTTCGGGTTACGAGACGCTCTGCGAAACTGAAGAGCCAAATTTGACCGAGGTCGAACCCGGTCACTTCATGCGTTGCCACGTGCCGGTGGCAAAACTAAAGCAACTACAAAACTAGGCGCGCATGCGCGAACCCGATGGGTCGAGAACGGGTTCGAGTTGCAAAGATGCCTTTTGCATCTTGCCGATGATTTCAATTTCGAAACCTGTCGTACCTGGCTTGGCCAATTCGGCGGGAATGTAGCCCATTGCCAGCGACACACCGCTGTAGTGGGCGTAACCGCCACTGGTTATCCAACCGACAACTTTGCCGCCGTGAAACACTGGCTCGTCACCGATGACATCTGCAGGTCGATCTTTGTCAACTTCGACAGTGAACATGACAAGTTTGCGTGCCGGGCCGGTCTTCATTTCGGCCTCGACCGCAGCGCGACCAATGAACTCGTGATCGAACTTCATTGCGCGCTCCATACCAGCCTCAAGCGGTGTATAGATCGGTCTATATTCTCTGAACCACGTGCCGAAGTTTTTCTCGAGGCGCATCGTGATGAGAGCCCTGAAACCAAACAGGCGCATGTCAAATTCTTTGCCTGCGTCCCAAATTAGATCGAACAAATAGCGCTGATATTCGGGGGCGATCCAGATTTCGTAGCCAAGGTCACCCGTGTATGTCATGCGTGACAACCAGACGGGCGCGTTGCCGATGTTGACTCGGCGAAAACTCATGAACGGAAAGTCTTTTGTTGCCAACGAAGTACTGGTGAGCTTTTGTAAAACATCGCGTGATCGCGGACCAGCAACGGTTAGACCGACCATTGAAAGTGCCAGGGTTTCGAAGCGAATCTTCGAGTTCTTCGGCAAGTGTGCCAAGAACCAGCGCGGATGATGTATTTCTGCAGCTTGAGATCCGAACAGAAAGAACTCTTCTTCACCAATGCGCGAGATTGAGAACTCGCCAACGATCTTGCCTTCGGGGTTGAGCATGGCGGTGAGAACCGTGCGACCGATTTTTGGCAGAGCGTTGGTAAACAAACCTTGTAGCCATGATGCCGAACCAACGCCACTGACTTTATATTTGGCGAAGTTTGATGCCTCAGAAAAGCCGACACGTTCGCGAACTGCTCGCGACTCTTCACCAACGTTTTTGAACGCATTTGATCGATAGAAAGTTACATCTTCGATTGGCTCTTTGCCTTTGTCTTGAAACCACAGCGGATGTTCGAGACCGAAGCCCGCACCCATCACAGCATTGTGGGCAAGTAGGCGATCGTAAATTGGTGTCGTGTGCAATGGTCGCGCTGCGGTGAGTTCTTCGTTCGGAAATGTGATGCGGAAGCGACGCGAATAGTTCTCGCGCACTTTTGCATTCGTGTATTCAAGCGTGGCGAAGTCGCCGTAGCGAGCGACATCCATGCCCCAAATGTCGGCGCCCGGGTCGCCATGAACCATCCAGTTGGCAAGCGATAAGCCCACGCCACCACCTTGCGAAAGGCCAGCCATAACTGCACATGCAGACCACATGCCGGGCATACCTTTGATCGGGCCGACCAATGGATTGCCGTCTGGCGAGAAAGTGAACGGACCATTGACGAATTTTTTGATGCCTGCACGGCCAACAGCTGGGAAGTGAGCGAAACCCCGCTCAAGTTCTGGAGCAATGCGTTCAAGATCGTGTGGTAGCAGTTGAAAAACGAAGTCCCATGGAGTTTCTTTGGGTGACCACGGACGATTGTTTTGCTCGTAGGTGCCAAGCAAGATGCTTTGACCTTCTTGGCGCGCGTAAATTTCGCCGGCGAAGTCGATCATGTGTGGCAACTCTTTGCCGTTGACTCGGTTGAACTCGATGACTTCTTCCATTGGCTCGGTCATCAGATAGTGGTGCTCCATTGCCAAGACAGGAAGTTCAATGCCGCACATGCGGCCCACTTCGCGGGCCCACAGACCGCCGGCGTTTACGACGTGTTCGGCGTGAATCGTGTGGTCTTTGTCTGTGATCACATCCCACGTGCCGTCAGGGCGGTGATTGAGAGCAGTGACCCAAGTATTTGTGTAGACCTCGGCGCCACGATTTTTCGCGCAAATCGCGTAAGCATGTGTAACGCCATAAGGGTCAACGCTGCCTTCGTCTTCATCGTAAAGAGCGCCGACAAAATATTTCTCTTCAAGTAGAGGATTCAAAACTTTTGCTTCTTTGATCGAAATTATTTCCATTTTCATGCCGAGATAACGACCACGAGCATGAGCCATTTTCAGCCAGTCAAGACGCTCGGGTGTGTCTGCAAGTTGAATGCCACCCGGCAGGTGAATGCCGCAGTTTTGGCCCGATTCTTTTTCGATTTCTTTGTAAAGATTGACCGTGTACTGCTGCAAACGGGCCACGTTCGGGTCGCCGTTGAGGGTGTGCATGCCACCTGCGGCGTGCCATGTTGAACCCGCGGTGAGTTCTTTGCGTTCAACCAGAACGACATCTGTCCAGCCTGCTTTTGTGAGGTGGTAGAGAACCGAGGCGCCGACCACGCCACCGCCGATCACGACAACTCGTGCTGAAGATTTCATTTCAAATACCTTTCGTTACTTTAATTTCTCGGTTTTGCACACTAAAAATCGGTAGCGACGCCACCTTCGGCGACTCGGCGTTTAACAAATGCCTGTAATTCTTCTTGAACTGCTGGGTCGATTGCTGGCGTCTTGTAAGCATCGAGCCAAGTCTTGGCAAGTTCAGTTGTCTTTGAGACAGCGGTCGGGCTGCCACCTTCTTGCCAACTTTCATAGTTGCGCCAGTCTGAAATCATTGGCTTGTAGAAAGCATCACGAAAGCGATCTTGAGTGTGTTGAACTCCAAAGAAGTGACCACCCGGGCCGACTTCACCGATTGCCTCATGGGCGAGAGTTGCTTCGTCGACAACTATCGGCTCAAGGTATGCGGCGACCATGCCCATAAGGTCGGCATCAAGAACGAACTTTTCAAGTGACGAATGCAAGCCACCTTCCATCCATCCTGCACCGTGCATAACAAAATTCACGCCACCTTGAACTGCACCCCACAAAGAAAACACGCTTTCATATGCGGCCTGTGCATCAAGAGCATTTGCTGCGCAGACATTGCTAGAGCGATATGGCACTTTGTAACGCCGCGCGAGTTGACCGCCTGCCATCGCGGTGCGCATATATTCGGGTGTGCCAAACGCTGGTGCACCAGATTGCATGTCGACATTGCTAGTGAAGCCACCGTATGCAACCGGCGCGCCCGGTCGCACAACTTGAGTGAACACCATGCCCGCGAGTGCTTCGGCGTTTTGTTGTGATAACGCACCAGCGAGAGTTATCGGCGCCATTGCGCCAGCCAAAGTAAATGGAGTGATGATAATAATCTGATTACGTGATGAGAACTCCATGATGCCCTGCAGCATCGGTGTATCGAGTCGCAGCGGTGATGAAGAGTTAATAATGCTGAAAACCGAAGGCTCACGGTCAAGCGTTGCGTCGTTGACTTGTCTTGCGATTCGGCACATCTCGAGCACGTCTTTGTTGCGTTGGCGGCCGAGGCTGTAGCAATGAATCGCTTTGTCTGTCATCGTGAGAAGGTCATATGTTGTTTCGATGTGACGAATCGATGCATGTAGATCGATTGGCTCAACTGGGTAACCGCTGTTGAAGTGAATTATGTTGAAGACTTGCGTCAGCTTGAGGAGTTGCTGAAAGTCGGCGCGAGTGCCAGGGTGGCGCACGCCGTCGAGGCCGATGAAGTTCGGGGTGCTGGCCACCGAGCCGAAGGCCATCCAATTGCCGCCGATATTTAGTGTGTGCGCCGGATTGCGAGCGTGAAGTTTGAACTCGCTTGGGCAAGTCTTGATTGTCTCAAGCACCATTTCAGGATCAAACCGCACGCGCTCGGTCTCGACTTTCGCGCCAGCCTTCTTCATTAGTGCGCGGGCGTCAGGGTCGAGAAAGTCCATGCCATAGTCAGAGAGAATTCGCAAACTTGCCAAGTGAATTGACTCGAGTTCGTCATCGCTGAGCACTTTGGTTGGCTCATAGCGCATGCGCGGTTGCTTGAAAGGTTTCTGATCAGGAAGTTTGACTTCGGTACTCGACGAGCGAGCGCGACCGCGACGACGGTTTGGCTCAAGACTCTCGGTAGTCATGAGATAAGACTCTAGTTTTTTTAGGTCAAATCCCGAGCATTTTGTCGGGTTTTATGGTTTTTGAAGTCTATTTATTTTGACGGCGGCGAATTTCTGCTGAGATCGCAGGCACGACCTTGTGCAAATCGCCGATTACGGCATAGCCCGCTTTGGTGACAATGTTCGCTTGTGCATCTGTATTGATCGCCAAAATGTTCTTTGATGCCATCGCCCCTACCCAGTGTTGAATGGCGCCAGAAATACCACACGCGATATAAATGTCCGGCGCGATACGCGTGCCGGTCTGACCGACTTGGTCGGTGTGGTTGCGCCAGCCATTGTTTGTTACTGCGCGCGAACATCCGACAACGCCGTTAAGCAGTGATGCGAGTTCTTCGAGCGGCGCGAACGCTTCGGCCGAACCAACACCGCGACCGCCGCTGACTACGACAGGTGAAGTTGCGAGAGTGACGCCAGCAACTCGTTCAACACGATCTTGTACAAAGCTTTGTCTAACGCTCTCGTCAAGTTGCACTTCTGTCGTTGAAATTGTTGGAGTTGTCGATGCGAGTTCTTCTTGTGGTTCGACTACATGGTTGGCAAGCGTCAAGAGCTTGATCGGTGCATCGAGTTGCGCTTCTTCGAGCAGTGAGCCACCCCAACGAGTACGAACAACCTTCAGAGGCTGCGAGCCGTTGAAATCTTTATCAAACTCTGAGCAATTCATTGCGGCTGGCAGGTCAAGGCGAGCGGCCGCCTGTGCGATTATCTCGTGGCCTCGTTCTGTGCCAGTACCGATGACAACACTTGGCGAAATTTTGCGCACAACTTGAGCGATTGACTCGCCCCATGCTTCTGGGCCAAAGTCGGTGAGCATCGAGTTGTGGGCCTGGTGCACTGTCGTAGCGCCAAAATTTGCAACAGTTTCGCTAAGACGATCTGCGTTGGCGCCGATTGTAAGTGCTTCGAACTTTGTGTTCATT
>Ga0214919_10006197_pt1 | contig 16537 bp, 12 predicted proteins | sample LL1503_MetaG_FD_177994 | JGI IMG/M metagenome (GOLD analysis project Ga0214919, IMG submission 177994) | Freshwater microbial communities from Lake Lanier, Atlanta, Georgia, United States - LL-1503 | ecosystem: Environmental > Aquatic > Freshwater > Lake | place: USA: Georgia | collected... | reverse complement strand
TTTCAGAAGTAACCGATTCTTGCTCCACTGCTGGCTTAATTTTAGAAATCAATCCAGTTAAATTTCCCAATGCAACATTATCACATGCTCCTTTAACCGCACCACATTTGGTATGACCTAGTACTACGATAATTTTAGCGCCCGCAACTTTACAGCCAAACTCCATACTACCTAAAATATCCTCATTGACAATATTCCCTGCAATCCTCACACTGAATACATCCCCTAAACCTTGGTCAAAAATTAATTCGGCCGAGGTTCTACTATCAATACAGCTTAGGATTACTGCAAATGGATGCTGACCATCAGATGTTTCATTCGCTTGTTGTAAAAGGTTCCTATTTATTTTAAGGTTATTTACAAATCTTTTATTTCCATCTTTTAATAGCTCCAATGCAAGTGCTGGTGTTATAGCAGATTGCAATTCTTTGGTTAATGTTTTCATATTATTATTTTTATATTTTTTTTTGTTGTTTTTTAAAAGGCAAATTGTTAACGAATATTAATTGCAACTGACCCCTAGTAATATTTTTTTGTGCTTGAATCATATACCCTGTTTCCACCCGTATTGACTCATTAATACCAATACCCAAGCCAGCATATAATCGGTTTCGGTCAAATTTTGCTTCTTTTAAATCGACAAATAATTCATTATATGCGGATAAGTAGGTATTTCCTTTAGCAATATTTTTACTCCCTAAAGGTTTTTGTACTGAAATAAAATACCTTGCCCTCAAGCCAAATTCACTTGGGAAAAAACGCTCTTCCAATCGAATTCGATGTGTCAAAGCATTTAAACCTATCTTATTCCGATACAAATACTGTTGATAAATTCTATTTTCAATTTTTGTACTTGTATTATTATCAAATTCATCATAAGCGTCAGTGGCAATATAGGCATACCCTAAAAGCAAATTATGATTTTGCGGTTTTAAATTATACCCCAAGCCTGCCCTAGCCAGCAATTGGTTTCTTTGACCCAAAAATCGATAATCACGATACTGGAAATCAGATTGTATATTCCACTTGTCATTCATTTTTTGATTCCCAAAATAAATAAACCAAGTTCCTACATTATTTGATTGACCAATGACTGAATTATTGATCACACCAATGAACCCAAGCAATAAAATTGTTCGCTTTAACAGTAACATACTATGGCTTAAAATTTATTTTCTCTACTTCGATTGATTTTGTTTTTGCATTGTGTTCAAAATCTTTAATAATTTCAATCACATCATAGGCAATTGATTTAGAATTAGTACAATCAATAATCACCTTACTATTATTAGGTATAGATTCAAAAGTATTTAACAAACTTGCCTTGTTGAAAAAAGATACCTCTTCCGCAAGGACCATATGATGCACTGTTTTGCCATTTTGGTCACTTACATTATCCTTGACATAGTGTGAGTTTCGGTAGCTATGTCTTAGGGTATAAAATATTCCAAATAGGATACCCACAGTTATCCCTTTTAGCAAATCAGTTGCAAGAATCGCAACAACGGTTGCTGTAAATGGAATGAATTGCTCCCAACCTAGCTTATACATTTGTTTGAATAAATCCGGCTTTGCTAATTTATACCCTACCATTAATAATATGGCAGCTAAAGAAGCCAATGGGATTAAATTTAATAAGCTCGCTATGAAAATGGCACTGATTAACAAAAACACGCCGTGTAAGATGGCAGACATTTTAGTTTTACCGCCGAAATTTATATTTGCAGAACTTCTTACAATCACTTGCGTCACTGGTAATCCTCCAATTAATCCCGATACTATATTCCCCAAGCCTTGTGCTTTTAATTCTCTATTAGTAGGGGTCACTCTTTTATCTGGATCCAATTTATCTGTCGCCTCCACACATAATAAAGTTTCCAAACTAGCCACGATTGCTAATACAATCGCAATTTTCCAAACCTCAAAATTGGTTATTGCTGAAAAATCGGGAAATGTAAACTGACCAATAAAATCAGCCATTGAATTTGGCACTGGAACAGATACAATTTGTTTATCATTCAAACTAAATGGCAAAATACCATTAACATAGGCAAGATTAAAAAGTATACCTAAAACGACTACTACGATTGGCCCTTGAATGAGTTGAAATATTTTATGTTTTTTGGTAAGCACCGTATCCCATAAAATTAATATTGCAAGTGATACCCCAGCGATTAATAAAGCACCTGGTGTTATAAATTCAAATGCCCTAGCTATTTCAGAAAAAGTATTTTGACCATCTGCTTGTAAAAAAGCATCATCTCCTTCAACGTCCTTATCCCAACCCAATGCATGAGGTATTTGTTTCAAGATAATTAATAAACCAATCCCCGTTAACATCCCTTTAATCACCGAACTTGGAAAAAAGTAAGCGATAAAACCTGCTTTAGCATATCCCAAGGCCAATTGGATCACGCCTGCAATAACCACCGCTGTTAAAAATGCTTGGTAAGATCCACCCAAAGTAGCAATGGAGGTTAATACAATAACGGCTAGGCCGGCTGCTGGGCCACTGACCCCTAAAGGAGAGCCACTAGCAATTCCTACAACTATACCCCCTACGATACCTGCTATGATACCTGCAAATAAAGGAGCACCAGAAGCTAGTGCAATTCCTAAACATAATGGAACAGCGACAAAAAATACCACAATACTTGCTGGTAGATCGTTTTTAATGTGTTTAAATAGACTCATTTTGGTTAAATTTTAAGTTGATAAGACAAAAATAGTAATAATATTTTAAATAATAGTATTACTATCATAAATAATTGTAAAAAATTTTTTTGTACTTTTGTAAAAAATGGGGGTCGCCCACCTTTATGAAACTAGAAGTGCAGATAAAAATGAATGCGTCTCTTTACTTAAGAGACCCGGAACAGTCCGAATTAGGGAAAAATATCATCAAATTTAGCATTGAGCTTATACATAAGCATGGTTTTGAAGCCTTTACGTTCAAAAAATTAGCAGAGGCCATTGGCACAACCGAAGCAGGGGTATATAGATACTTTGAAAACAAGCATAAATTATTGGTTTACATTATTTCTTGGTATTGGGGGTGGTTGGAATTTCAGATTGGATACCAAACTAAAAATGTAGCGAACCCTACATCCAAGCTAAAAAAAGTAATCACCATATTAGCAAGTACTGTGGAAGATGATATTACGACTGGACATGTAGATGAATCCATCTTACACCAAATACTAATTTCAGAAGGTTCAAAAGCCTACTTAACCAAACAAGTCAGTCAAGACAATAAACAAGAATACTTTAAACCCTATAAGGACTTGTGTAATACGGTTGGAGATATCATTTTAGAATGTAATGCAAAATACAAATATCCACACTCACTCGCATCTACGATCATTGAAGTAGCACATTTACAAAACTTCTTTATGCATCATCTTCCTTCTTTAACTGATTTTAGTAAATCAAAAAATGAAGATCAGATTATTGTATTTTTAAATGACTTAGTTTTTTCGAGTATTGAAAAATAATTGTGCAAAAATATTTTATTTAAAAGACTTTTATTATTCAACCGCTTTTTCTAAATCAGCAATAATAAACTTAGACATTTGCAAAAAAGCATAGGTTGCTTTAGGTGCTGTTTCAGGATTGGTCATTAATTTCCCGAGCATACTAGGCACGACCTGCCAGCTTACCCCATACTTATCCTTTAACCAGCCACATCTTCCAGGCGCACCATCCTTTACCAAATATTCCCAATAAAAATCTATTTCTTCTTGCGTATCCACCGTAACAACAAATGAGACGCCTTCATTAAATGTAAATTTATGTGGGGCTGAACTATCCATGATGCCAAATGAAAGATTATTCAATTCAAATTGTGCATATTTAATAAAACCAGCTACATCAGGCTCCCCTATTTTATATTCATCAACTATAATAGTTTTTGAATCAACAAACAAACCAGAATAATATGCAATGGCCTCTTTCGCTTGACCTGCATTAGCACCTGTGAATAATAAATGTGGCATCACTTTGGAGCTACTCTTATGACCTAACATTAATTGCCAGTTGACACCAAACTTATCCGCACACCAACCATATTTTTCGCTCCATGGATATTTATTTAAAGGCATTAATATTTTACCTTCATTGATTAACTTTTCCCAAATTATATCCAATTCCGAATCAGTTTCTGCGCTAACATAAAATGATATTGACGGATTAATTGGATACCCAGGACCAGCATTTAAATTCATGAAACGGCGACCAAATAGCGTATAAACTACCGCCATAGGATTTTCTGAGATAATATTCACCTCACCAAATATTTCTTTGTAATAATGAGCAGCTTCTTTTGCTTTACCATCAAACCATAAACAAGTTCCTATAGAATGCAACATATCAAGCGTATTTATGTCGAAAATAAGAAAAAAACTAATCCATGTGGTGATCAATAATTGCATCCCACAATTGTGCCCTCATTTCCAAAGCCTTTAGAGATGCGCTAGTTGCTTCGGCCCATTTTGTAGCATCATTACCACATAGCTCTGCGACCATTTCTAAGGCTAAGTGGCTATGATGACCACCATCCACTTCAATATGCCTTTCAATATAGTATTTGAAAGTGGCTACTTGATCCGGATGATCCTTATAAATTTTATTTAAAATTGCCGTAAACATATCTGGAATTAAATCCTCCCTACCAAATGTAAATACCGCCGCTTTAACATGCAATGGTGCATTTTGAGCGATATCGAAAGTGTACTGTAAAAACATTCTCACTTTATCAGGTAATGGTGCAAGTTGAATGGCCTGTTCAATGGAATGTCCATGATTAATTTCATTGATCAACGCATCAATCAAATTTGTTGGCGTTCCCATTTGACGCATTGCGTTTAAATACAATTCAAAATGGCTGATTCTATTATCATGCTCATCCACATCCGACTCCTCTCCTAAAACAATTTCATTGATTAAGTATCTTGTATTGGCGGAACCAACCGGCACCCAAGGCAGCGTAACACATGTCAAACCAATTTGAAGTGACTTTAATAAACTCATAAAGTCCCAAACAGCAAATACATGAAATTGGGTGAAATTTTTTAGCCCATCTAAATTATTAATCTGTGCATACACCGGATGTAATAGCAACTGAGCCCTTGCATCATTGATTTTTTCTTTTAAATTTTCAACTTCCAATTGCATAAATTCTTCGATTATATGTTTAACAAATGAGCGGTATAATTGTTTTTAATTTACCTAAAATGATACCCAATATTGAATAGGAAAAACTAAAGCTATTCTGTCCATTCTATTGGTATGATTACCTCGTTGGTCCTACCCATAAATTGATAGGGTGCGTTATAACCTAAAAGCTTATACCCACCTTTAGTAATAATTTTTTTCTCGGATAAAATTTTAACTAGGTTTTGATAAGCAACGGCAATTTTTTCATCTGTCGCATACCCACCAAAACTAATAACGGCAACATATTCTGGTAGCGATTTTTTTATTTCGATATTTGGATCATTCGGGGTGGGTAAAGATTGATTATTATATTTTTGGGGCATAACGAAACTCATACTTGATCCATTTTCTGTGATACTCATTCTCACTGGAGCAGTCATGGAAATACTTTCCTTTTGTTGATTCCCGCCAAATATATATTTAGCTAATTTATTAAAGCCCGAACTAGAAACTGATTTATAATTGGTTCCTTTTGAATAAACGGTTGCCATTAAAGCTTCGGGGTAATACCTGATTTCAAAATCAGCCTCTTTTTTGACAACCCGATATACCTGCTTTTCTGTATCAAACACATATTTAGAGATAAATGATTGAAATACAAAGTAAATAGCAGCAAGAAGTAATATTATGGATAGTGATTTCATGGTTTTCTTTATTTATATAACATATGCAATTTATCTTTAGTTCACTAGAATCCGAACAATTTTATTGTTATTTTTACTCCATGTGTTACGTCATTGGCATCAAAATTCCTAAAAAGCAAACTATAAAAATAGGCGACAAAGTATTGGACTTGGATGCCCTAGATATTCCAGTTCAATCTGGGTTTGCTTATGACCAATGGCCAGTTATATACAATGACCCAAGCGGTAATGTAACCCAGCCAAATTTAAGACCCGGCTTAATGCATTGGGAATTAATCCCCAATTGGGCGCGTAATGAAAAGGAATTAATAGAATCAAGAAAAAAATACACCACCCTCAATATTAAGTCGGAAACCCTACTTACCAATAAAGTAGCAGCAGCAACAATATATACAAATAGATGCCTGGTACTAGCCTCCCATTTTTTTGAATGGCAGGAACTTAATAAAGAAAAATACCCGCATTGCGTTTCAGTGAACGATGTGCCCATTTTTTATATAGCAGGGGTTTGGAACACATGGACCAACCATCAAACTGGTGAAATAAAAAACAGCTTCGGAATAATAACAACCGAGGCCAATGCATTGATGCGCAAAATTCACAATGTAAAAAATAGAATGCCGACTATTTTAGATGATGATTTGGCAAATAGTTGGGTTAATGAAAATTTGAACGAAAAGCAGATTACTGAAATCGCCGCTACCCAGTTCGATACGAATAAAATGAGCGCCCATACGGTTGCAAAAAGTTTTCAGCAAAGCATCGATCCTTGCGAAAAATTTGACTATAAAATTTTTACACCACAAAGTTTATTTTAATTATTGCAACTCAAAGCTTTCATGCATTTCAGGGGCATGCACTTCCTTAAATCCTTTTTTACGTAATCTTTCCGCAAAATGGTCCTGCACCTCGGCCTCCCCATGTACTACAAAAACTTGCTTCACTAAATCAGGGGTTTGACATGCTAAAAATTGCATTAAGTCCTCATAATCACCATGCGCACTCATGCTTCGGATGGAACCTACTTTGGCCACCACATCATATAACTCACTGTAAATTTTGACTTCCTTGGCACCATTCATTAATCGCCCACCCAAAGAATGTGGCTCACAATAACCCACTAACAAAATGGTGTTTTTTGCATTGCTGATATTGTTTTTAATGTGGTGCTTTACCCTGCCCGCATCTGCCATACCTGATGCCGATATAATTACCTTGGGATGTAAGTCCTCATTCAAGGCTTTACTTTCCTCTACGGATTTTATATAGCGCAATCCTTCAAAATCAAATGGATCATCATCCACTTCCAATATCTTTTGAATTTTTTTATTAAAATATTTGGGGAATTTTTTTAATACCTCTGTCGCCTCCATACTTAAAGGACTGTCCACATATATAGGTATATGGGGTAATCTTTTTTCTAGTGACAATTGATTTAATTCAAACAAAATTTCCTGTGTACGTCCCACACTAAATGCAGGAATAATTAAATTACCTTTTTGTTCCACACAAGTGGATTCAATCCATTTTAATAAATCATCTGGCGTAGTGTGAATTAAATCATGCAGCTTGTCCCCGTAGGTACTTTCAATAATAATATAATCAGCATGCGGGAATTCAGAAGGTGAACGAAGAATCATGTCACGATACCTTCCAATGTCACCACTAAAAGTGAGTGACTCTAAATTTTCACCATTCTTGATTTTTAAACTTACTGCAGCGCTACCAATAATATGCCCTGCATCAGTAAATAAAACTTCTACCGAATCAGAAATTTTTGTGGGGGTATTATACTCAACCGCTTTAAATAAAGGTATCGTTAGGTTTACATCATCCATATCATATAATGGTTCAATAGGGGGCAAACCTTGTTTAGCGCGACGCTTATTGCCATATTTAGCATCATCACGTTGTATCATTGCAGAATCTTCCAATAAAATTTCCGTAAGTGCTTTGGTGCCAGGCGTACAATAAATCGTACCTGTAAATCCTTCCTTTACTAATTTAGGAAGTAATCCGCTATGATCAATATGTGCATGAGATAAAATAACATAATCAACCTTGGTAGCATCAAATCCAAATTTTGCATTTAAAGAATCAGTATCTCGGCCCATTCCTTGAAATAAACCACAATCCAACAAAAATGTTTCGTTGTTATCCAATTGAACTAAATGCTTTGAACCTGTTACTGTGCGCGCTGCGCCATGAAAGCTTATTTTCATTGCTATAATTTATACTACTAAGTTAAACTATAATGCAATGGCTGCAACTATATAATCTGCAATTAAAATTAATATGCAACTTACCACCACCGACTGGGTTCCCGCTTTACCAATTTCAAGAGCGCCTCCTTTTACATTATAGCCGAAATAACAAGGTACCGTACTTATAATAAATGAGAAAATAAACGATTTGTAAAATGCAATGGTGATGTAATGCGTATCCACTCCTTTTCTAATTCCAGTTAAAAAAACTTCTGCAGGTACCGAGCCTGTCCAATTGCCAACTAAGTATCCGCCCCAAATACCAATGACTGCAGAAATGCCCACTAGTAATGGCACAATGGTAAAAGCGCCTAAAATTTTTGGTAAGATTAAATAGTTTTTGGTATTGATCCCCATAATTTCCAATGCATCTATCTGCTCAGAAATGCGCATATTGCCTAACTCACTGGCAATCTTGCTCCCAACTACCCCTGCTAATACGATGCTTAAAAAAGTAGGTGCAAATTCCAACAGCATTCCATCCCTCACAATTATACCAATGGTACTCAGTGGCACCATGGGACTCACTAACTGTGCGGCAGTTTGCACGGTCATCACCGCACCTAAAAAAAAGGAAATAATCACCACAATGGGTAAAGATCCAATACCTATGTCCACACATTGCTTGCTGTACTCCCGCCAAAACATCAATTTATTTTCGGTGGCAGTAAACATGCCCTTTAACATTAAAAGGTATTTACCAAAATGGGTGAAATAATTCATACTACTTTTTTCTTTTCTTTAATCGCTTCCACCAACTTGATCTTTGTACTTCTGTATTTGTATCCACACGCGATTTTAATTGCGCGTCCACTACGGCAACCGTTGCCATATTAATTATATTACGAACCCCTGATCCTAATTGTAAAACATTCACTGGTTTTTTCAATCCCAATAAAATAGGACCAATGATATCTACCCCACCAATTTCTTTTAGTAAATGATAAGCTACATTTCCGGCCGTTAAATTAGGGAAGATTAACACATTCACATCTACATCCACTAATTCACTAAATGGATAATTTTCCTTTAAAATATCTTTATTAAATGCCAGCATCCCTTGCATTTCACCATCCACAATTAAGGATGGGTTGCGTTGCTTCACAATTTTTGTTGCTTCCGCCATCATTTTTGCCTCCTCGGTATCACTACTACCAAAATTAGAATAACTCAACATGGCAATGCGTGGCTCAATATTAAAATTACGCACTTCCTTTGCGACCATTAAAGTAATATCTGCAATTTCCTCAGCTGTTGGCTTAATATTTACAGTGGTATCTGCTAAAAACAATGGTCCTTTTTTAGTTAACAACAAATACATCCCTGCAATTTTTTTAACCCCTTCCTCAGTTCCTATAATTTGTACTGCAGGTCGAATACCTTCTGCATAATTTCGGGTTAATCCTGAAAGCATGGCATCAGCTTCGCCAGTTTCTACCATCATGGCACCAAAGTAATTTTGTGTGCGCATTAACTTTAAACTCTCATACTTATTAATCCCCTTTCTCTGTCTTTTTTGAAATAAGATAGATCCAAAAAATTCTCTTTTCGCTTCCATTTCATCACTTCGTATATCAATGATGGGCAAGTCAGTAATATCAATATTATTTTCGGCTGCAATATTTTTTATGCGGGTTTCATTTCCTAATAAAATTGGATAAGCAATACCATCATCATATATAATACTTGCCGCTTTTAATATTTTAATATTTTCTGCGTCAGAAAAAACCAATCGTTTTGGATCACGGCGCGCCTTATTACTAATAATACGCATTAACTGGTTATCTAAACCAAGTCGTTTGTTTAATTGTAATTCATATTCATCCCAATTGGTAATGATTTGTTGCGCAACGCCCGATTCCACTGCCGCTTTTGCTACTGCAGGTGCTAAAGTGCTTAATAATCTTGGATCTAACGGCTTTGGAATAATATATTCTGATCCAAAACTTAAGCTTTGTTGGTTATAAGCCATGTTCACCAAATCAGGCACCGCTGATTTTGCTAGTTCCGCTAGCGCTTTCACAGCCGCTAACTTCATCGCTTCATTAATTGATTTTGCGCGCACATCCAATGCGCCACGGAATATATAAGGGAAGCCTAATACATTATTTACTTGATTAGGAAAATCGGATCGGCCAGTAGCCATAATAATATCCTTACGCACTGCAGTTGCTGCTTCATAATCAATTTCAGGATCAGGATTCGCTAATGCAAATACGATTGGATTTTTAGGCATGGATAAAACCATCTCAGGTGTAACCACATTGCCTACACTTAATCCTAAAAACACATCCGCTGTTTTCATCGCTTGCGCTAAAGTAATATTATCGGATTTTATGGCAAATGGTTTTCGATCAACGCCTAAATCCGTGCGACCTTGATGTAGTACACCATCCTTATCAAACAAAATAAAATTATCATAACTAGCACCTAGTGCTACATATAATTTAATACAAGCCATTGCAGCAGCACCTGCTCCATTCACTACGAATTTTGCTTTATCAATTCTCTTTTTTTGTAATTCTAATGCATTTAACAAAGCTGCACTACTAATAATGGCAGTACCATGTTGATCATCATGCATTACAGGGATATTCATTTTTTCCCTCAGCTGTTGTTCAATATAAAAACATTCAGGCGCTTTAATATCTTCTAAATTAATTCCCCCAAATGTGGGCTCCAACGATTTTACAATTTCAATAAATTTATCAGGATCTGTTTCATTGATTTCAATATCAAATACATCAATGTCTGCAAATATTTTAAACAATACCGCCTTTCCTTCCATCACGGGCTTACTCGCCAATGGTCCAATATTTCCCAAACCCAACACCGCCGTTCCATTCGTAATAACCCCCACTAAATTTCCTTTTGCAGTATACTTATAAACATCGCTAGGATTGTTTTTAATTTCGGTACAAGGTATTGCCACGCCCGGGCTATACGCCAAGGATAAGTCCTTTTGGGTTTTTGCCTCCTTGGTGGGTACCACTTCAATTTTACCTGGTCTTCCCGAAGCGTGATATTCTAATGCCTGTTCCCTTCTTAAATTATCTTTTTTTGACATGAAATAGGTTTATAACGAATGTTAGTTTTGAAGACCAAAGTTAGTGAATTAATTTAAAACGGGTTTTTGCCTATTTAGGCATATAAATTAACCCCCAAATAGCACATCATGCCTACTCCATGTTCAATGGCCGACTCATCAATATTAAAATGAGGGGTATGTACATTATGTATGATCCCTTTGGCCTCATTTCTGACACCTAACCTGAAAAAGCAACCTGGTAATATTTGAGAATAGTAACCGAAATCCTCGGCACCCATTCTTTTCTCTGTTTCTTCTACATTTTCTGCACCCATATATTGATCGGCTAATTTCCAAGCCGCTTCGGTAATCATCGGTTCATTATCCACGGTTGGATATCCGACGTCCACTCTGAAATCAATTTCAGCACCCGTGGCTATTGCCAAACCTTTTGCTTGCTGCAACATTAATGCATGTGCCTCAAATCGCCATTTTTCATCCATCGCCCTAAAGGTGCCCATTAGTTTTACTTCACTCGGTATCACATTGGTTGTGTTACCGCCATGAATAGAACAGATAGATAATACAGAAGGATTTTGTGGATTTCGATTACGAGATATAATGGTTTGTAAACTAGTAATTAATTGTGATGCAACTAAAATGGTATCGACTGTTTGGTGTGGCGTTGCCGCATGTCCACCTGGACCTTTAATGGAAATATATAATTCATCCGCACTTGCCATGACACGCCCTTTTCTAAAACTTAATTTTCCCAAATTCAATCCTGGATGCACATGTAACGCCACAATCCCTTGTGGTATTGGATTTTGCAATGCACCATCACGAATCATGTAACTCGCACCGCCTGGATTTTTTTCCTCCCCTGGTTGAAATAATAATTTGATGGTGCCTTCAAACTCATCACGCAAACTCCATAAAATTTTTGCAGCTCCTAATAATATAGTCGTATGCACATCATGTCCGCATGCATGCATCACGCCTTCCTTGGTTGAAATATAATCCACTTTATTTTCTTCAATAATTGGAAGTGCATCCATATCTGCCCTTAATGCAACAACACGTTTAGTTGGATTTTTTCCTTCAATGATACCCAAAACCCCTGTAGTTGCAATCACTGTAAATGGAATGCCTATTTTTTGTAATTCCGCTTGAATAAATTTACTTGTTTCAAATTCCTGATAACTTAATTCAGGATGCGCATGCAAATACCTTCGCGTAGCGACATTGTCCGCTTGATTTTGCTTTGCTAAGTTTTTTATTTTTTCAAGTAAGCTCATGCTGAAAATATTTAAGGTCGATGATGTTTTTGTTTTGCTAATTAAAGTTAGCAATTAATAGTTACTTTTCACCTGATCTGTTTTTGCACCCGACACAATGGCTACTCCAGCACTACAACCAATGCGCGTGGCTCCGGCTTCAATCATTTGTTTCGCTGTTTCATAATCACGAATTCCACCCGAAGCTTTTATATGAACCGACTCCGGCAAATGTTTTCTGAATAATTGAACCGCTTCCACACTTGCTCCTTTTTCAGCATAGCCGGTAGAAGTTTTTAAATAATCAATGCCAGCTGCACCATAAATATCACAACACGCAATAATTTCTTCATTGGTTAATACCCCCGATTCAATAATTATTTTGATCACCTTACCCTTGGATCGAATAATAGGTAGGATATGATTTATTTCATCCGCAATAGCTGTCCAATCACCATTTTTTATGGCTGATATATTTGCCACCACATCTAATTCATCAGCACCATCCACCATCGCTAAAATAATTTCAGCAATTTTTGCTTCGGTGGCGCTATAACCAAATGGGAATCCGATAACGGTTGCTACTTTCACATCCGTTCCTGCAACAAAACCCTTCGCTAGTTTTACAAAATTGGGAGGCACACAAACCGCAGCAAAATCATATTGCTTCGCTTCTGCACATAATTTTTCAATATCTGCAACCAAACAAGTTGGTTTTAATATGGTATGATCAATGTATTTATTAAGCGGCATCTTTTCCATGACATGCTTTGTATTTTTTTCCACTGCCACAAGGACATGGATCATTACGACCAATTTTTGGCCCTACTTGAACCGGCGCTTGCTTTTGCTCACTTGGATCATTGTATGTTTTTTCGCCATCTACCTCATCTGATCTATTCGCGCTTAATTTGCTTAAATCAGTTTTTAGTCTGCGCCCTTCCTTTACAGCACTGGTTTCCATCGGTATATGTGCATGACATAAAAATTGTACCAACTTATGATTTATCTCCAAATCCATTCTTCTAAATAATTCAAAGGCTTCCATTTTATAAATAACCAATGGATCCTTTTGCTCATAGGTAGCTGTTTGTACAGATTGCTTTAAATCATCCATCGCGCGCAAATGTTCCTTCCATGCATCATCCACCAAGCTCAACGCAATGGACCTTTCGGATTGAACAGCTAAAGCAGAACCACTTGTTGCAATGTTTTTATCCAAATTAACGAGCACATTAAATGCTGTTTTTCCATCACTCACAGGCACGATCACATTTTCAATATGATTGCCTTGTTGTAATCTGATATTTTTAAATACAGGAATACTATTTTGCATCATTTCCTTTTTACGGTATTCGTAATGCCCAATGGTTTCCTGATATACTAATTCAATTAAATCATTTTCCTTAGCGGAAGTAAATTGTTCCAATGAAATTTTACTATCTAATCCAAACTGAACAATAAGTCCCAACTTGAATGCTTCATAATCATTCATTGTTTTATGATTCACCACCAACCCTTCTACTACTTGATAAAAAGCGTTGTCTAAATCCAATGCCAATCTTTCTCCAAATAAGGCATGACTTCTCTTTTTATAAATCACGGATCTTTGTTTGTTCATCACATCATCATATTCCAACAAACGCTTACGAATACCAAAGTTATTTTCCTCTACTTTTTTCTGCGCACGTTCAATTGATTTTGTAATCATGCTGTGCTGAATTACTTCTCCTTCCTTATAACCAGCAAAGTCCATAATTTTTGCAATTCTTTCGCTACCAAACATGCGCATCAAATCATCTTCCAATGAAACAAAGAATAAAGAAGATCCTGGATCCCCTTGACGTCCAGCACGACCACGTAACTGCCTGTCCACACGACGCGACTCATGCCTTTCCGTACCTAATATGGCCAAACCACCCGCCGCTTTTACTTCGGGGCTTAATTTAATATCCGTTCCACGACCTGCCATGTTCGTAGCAATCGTAACTGCACCCGTTAAACCAGCTTCTGCAACTACTTGCGCTTCACGTGCGTGTTGTTTCGCATTCAAAACATTGTGTGGAATATTTTTTTGACGCAACATTCTACTCAACAATTCACTTACTTCTACTGAAGTTGTACCACATAAAACTGGACGTCCTTTTTCACGCAACTCCACAATGGCATCAATGACAGCACCAAATTTTTCACGCTTGGTTTTGTACACCAAATCCTGATCATCAATACGTATTGCTGGAATATTTGTTGGTATAGAAACTACATCTAATTTATAAATGCTCCAAAACTCAGAAGCCTCGGTTTCCGCAGTACCGGTCATACCCGCCAACTTATGGTACATCCTGAAAAAGTTTTGCAAAGTAATAGTCGCATAGGTTTGACTCGCCGCTTCAATTTTTACATTTTCCTTTGCTTCAATCGCTTGGTGCAAGCCATCAGAATAACGACGCCCTTCCATGATACGACCTGTTTGCTCATCTACAATTTTAACCTGCCCTTCAATCACCACATACTCCACATCATTATCAAATAAAGTATAGGCTTTTAATAATTGATTCACCGTATGTATACGATCGGACTTAATGCTATAATCATTAATGATGACTTCCTTTTGTTGTAATTTATCCTCAGGATTTATTGCTGTATTTTGATCAATTGCATTTAGTTCAATGCTAATATCTGGCAATAAAAAGAAGTTAGGATCCTCACCCGATTTTGTAATTAACTGTAATCCCTTTTCAGTTAATTCCACGGAATTATTTTTTTCATCAATATGGAAATACAACTCCGCATCCACTGTGGGCATCTCGCGTTGTTGATCGGCCAAATAATGATTTTCTGCTTTTTGTAATTTTACACGAATACCAGGCTCACTTAAATATTTGATAATGGCACCGTTCTTAGGCAAACCTCTGAATGCACGATACAAAGCCAATCCGCCATCTTTCACATCATCATTTCCTTCTGCTATTTTTTTCTTGGCTTCAATTAAAAATTGATTCACTACTTTTTTCTGAATGTCTACCAATTTCTCAATCCTTGGTTTTAATTCAAAAAATTGTTGCTCTCCTGTTGGATGTCCAATTGGACCAGAAATAATTAAAGGGGTTCGTGCATCATCAATCAATACACTATCCACCTCATCCACCATGGCAAAATGGTGTTTACGTTGTACCATTTCCTCCGGTGTATGCACCATATTATCACGCAAGTAATCAAATCCAAATTCATTGTTTGTTCCGTAAGTGATATCAGCACGATAAGCATCGCGACGCTCCTCGGAGTTGGGCTGATGCTTGTCGATACAATCTACAGTTAAACCCAACCACTCAAATAAAGTTCCATTCCACTCACTATCTCTTTTGGCTAAGTAATCATTCACCGTTACAATATGCACCCCTTCACCTGATAAAGCATTTAAATAGGCAGGCAAAGTGGAAACCAAAGTTTTACCCTCCCCGGTGGACATTTCTGCAATTTTTCCCTCATGCAAAACGATACCTCCAATCAACTGCACATCATAATGAACCATATTCCAAGTAATGGGCATCCCAGCCGCTTTCCATGTTGTTTGAAAAACCGACTCGGCCCCTTTGATACTTACATATTCTTTTTTGACAGAAAACTGACGGTCTAATTCAGTAGCCGTGGACACTAATTCGGTATTATTTGTAAAACGACGTGCTGCTTCCTTCACTACCGCAAAAGCTTCGGGCAATAAATCCATTAAAATGGTCTCCAATGCTTTATCACGGTCTTTTTTTAATGCATCTATATTTTGATAGATCGAATCCCGACCCATAAACTCACTCATTGGAAGCGCTTCTGCTTTGGCTTGTTCCGCCTGAATAGTTTCGTCAATAGATGACAAATGCGCTGTGATGCGCGCTTTAAATTCGGTGGTTTTACCACGCAAAGCATCATTGGAAAGTTGATGGTAGGACGTAAAATGCCCATTAATAATAGGCACTAAATGTGCTATCTTTTTAACATCTTTCTCACTTTTAGATCCGCCGAATATTTTACTTATAAATTGCAACATAGTCCTATGATAAATTATATATAATCCCTTATTAGCAATCAGTATGCCAATGACATTTTGGCCACTAG
>Ga0214919_10006195_pt1 | contig 16540 bp, 12 predicted proteins | sample LL1503_MetaG_FD_177994 | JGI IMG/M metagenome (GOLD analysis project Ga0214919, IMG submission 177994) | Freshwater microbial communities from Lake Lanier, Atlanta, Georgia, United States - LL-1503 | ecosystem: Environmental > Aquatic > Freshwater > Lake | place: USA: Georgia | collected... | reverse complement strand
ATGATGCTGATGTTACAACATTGCCTTTTAGATTACATGCATTTGTAGAATTGTTAAAAGCAAATCCCGTACACCCTTGTGTATTATCACATTGTATATTACAATTTTGCACGGTTGTATTATTAATAGTTGACAAATTAATTTGTGATGAATAATCAATCTTTGCATATTTAGAATATGAACCTTGGGAATAATTACTATTTGTTATATATTCAATTACTGCATTTGCTCCATTATAAAATACTAAATTACCAGTATCAGCTAATGTTAATTTAGTACTAGTTGTATTTGTAGTATTTGTTTGCCATACTGTAATATTATTTGAATCTAATAATATTAAATTTCCATTAGATTGATATTGTAAAGAATAAGGACCCATACCTACACCAGGTGTTTTAGTTGACCACAGTGCTGTAGAATTAGATGCTTGGAAAATTATTAAATTTCCATCTGTTTGTAAATTTAATACATAAGTACCCGATGGTGAAATCATTTGCTGGCATTGATTTAATGTAGTTCCTATAGATATACTCCCATTTTGGGATATTGAATTATATTTTCCTTGAGTATTTCCAATACAGATTATAGGGGATGTTGATGTTGGATTTGTTGTTGATATTATTGTTGCGGCATCTACACTTGGAGTAGTTAATACATTTTTTAAATTATTAGTATATGAATTATAAAATGTACTACATGCTGGATCATTTGGATTAGCTGTACTACAATAAGGTGTAATTTTAGGTACAATTGTTAATAGAGTTTGTGGATCAGATAATTTATTAGTTTGTATAGATGAATCATTAGATGAAAATAATTTATTTCCATTATTTAAAATATTATTATTTAAATTATAAGTTTGTAATTTTTTTTCTATTTTATTTCTAGTACTATTATATTGTTGCATTGGGGTTACATTATTCGGCGCCGAGGACCATATATTTTTATTAGTATTATCATATAATGCAAAAATACCATTTGGCTGCATTACTGCATATACTCCAGTACCAGTGGTATTAGTTTGCCAGTATATATTACCAGCTGTATTAATTGCTGTTAAATTACCACTAGTTTGCATTACTAATTTTCCACCAGTCATAGTACTACTGATAACTAATGGAATTGTATTATTATAATTTATAGTATCTAATGACCAAATAATAATATTATCATTGTCGGATATTACTAAGTTTCCATTAGTTTGCATTTGTATTTTATAATTTTTAGTACTATTTGTAAAATCAGGAGATACTGCATATAAAATACCACCCGATGCTAATGTTCTCCCATTTAATAAGACATCCCCGCCTTTACAAATATAATTATTTTTAGCATCAGTACCAGTTGAATATAATTTCATAGCTGCTAAATTATTAGCATATGAACCAGTTAATAATTCTTTATTTGTATTTAAATTAGTAATTGGATAATTTGTAAGACAACCAGCTTCTGCCCATTGATCCATAAGTTGATCATTTTCCAAAGTTGGTTTAATTTTACACCATGCTGCAGATTTATTAATCGTGGTTGAACTAGAAATTAATGGATTAATAATATTACTATCTTTGTCAAAATAACCCCAATTAGAATCACATACTGGTTTATTAGATATAAAATCCCAGTCTTGTCCTTGTATACCTCCATCTTTATAATATTTATAATAATATTTATTAGGTGTTGTATTAGTGTCAGTTATTGGGCATGATATAGAAGTATCAGAACAATCTAAATTTACTGGTGTTGTTATTGTATTGGGGGATGTTGTCGTTAAATTACCTGCAATATTTGCATTAACTAACTGTTGAGCGGCAAATGCTTTAGATGAAGACATATATTTATTAAATAAAATAAAAAATTGAATCCTATTATTTATTATATAATAATTGAATATTATAATTTAATAAATAATTAAAATGTCTGAACAAATTTTAAATTGTGATATCGATAATTTAAATTGTGATATTGATAATTTAAATTGTGATATTGATATTTTAAATTGTGATATTGATATTTTATGTAAGTACTTGCCGATACATTAAAAGGTAGTAAAATCGACAATTGTGTATTTTACTTAAATTTATATATTATATAATATTTATAACTCAAATAAACTATTATGAATATAAACCTTTTAAATTTACCCAGTATATCGGAACTGGGAATTAATTTTTTATATTAAATTTTTATGCTTAATTAAAATATTACGAGCACCATTTATATCTCTATCAATTATAGATTTGCACTTATTACAATTATAAATTCTTTTATTTTTAATTTCTTTAATATTACCACAAGCACCGCAGGTTTTACTTGTATTTCCTTCACATACTATATGTACTTTACTTCCATATTTAAGTGATTTATTTTTTAGTATTGTTCTAAATTTATCATGTGATATTGCATAACTAAATAATTTTTCATTAGCTTGTAATTTTTTTTCAGTTGATGTTATTCCTTTAGTACTTAACTTTCCTAAAATTATAGTTGAATAGTTCTTACATAGAAAATTTGCACATTTATAATGCAATTCCTTGATGCTATTTTGTATTTTCATAGTTAACCTATTATAGAATTTTTTAATTTTTGATTTTGGTTTAGTATATTTTTCATTATTGGAATTTAATAAATGATTTGTAAAATTAGAGTTTATGTAACTATGTATTTCCTTTCTTTTAATAACACTTTTCATTAAATTAAATTTATTTAATTTAATATCTCTATTGCATATTTTATATATTTTACCTTCTGGATCATAGACTGTTAAAAAGGTTTTATTACCTGGGTCAATAGCACATACATTATCCTTTTTAATATTTTTATTAATTTTTATTTTTTCAGGTGCATGTAATATAAAAGTATTATTTAATTTATTATATGATAATCTAGAATCACATTTGATATTTTTTTGTAAAATGTTAGAACTAGTATTTATACTTAGATCAATTTTACAATTTTTAATTGTAGATGCTAGAAATTTTGTATAATAAGATTTACTTTCCTTAGGTAAGTTATTTATTTTAGTTTCGATAGTTTTAAATTTTAAATCTAATATACATTTTTTAAAATTTGTAGGGTAAAAACAATTTATGCTTTGATTAAATGTTGTTTTCTCTAAAACAATAGATTGTTTATCCTTTGTAAATTTTTTATATCTAAGCTTAAAATGAGTTATTTCCTTAGCTTTTAGTAAAGCAAATGTAGATTTATATGCTTTACATACATCATTAATTGAATTATCAATAATTAAACATGGAACATTATATTTTTCATTAAATAATTTAATATACTCAGGTAATATTTTTTTTATTTCTCTACGCGCTTTAAAAAATGAACATAATTTATTTTTTCTAAAATAATAAATTGCAGCATTGTAAACAAGTCTTGATGCTTCAAACCATTTTAATAATACATACCTTTGAACTTTATTTAAATTAAGTTTAATATTCTTAGATATTATAATTTCAGTTTCTTTTATATCTTTATTACTAGATGCGTAATTAATATTATTATATAACATCGTTTCTAAATCAAACCAAGACATATCTAATTGAGTTTTAGTATATTTACTAATATCATCGTTTGGAATAAAAAACTTAGAATTTGTAATATCAGAAACTGATATTTTTTTTCTTATTGGCATTATTATATAATATTATTTAATATATTTCTAATTAGAATTTAACTATATTATATTATATAATAATAAATTAAAGTTAATAAAACATGAATAAGGAATTTTTAAATATGAAAGATGCTAGAAAAATATTAGGTTTGAGTATGTCAACCCTAAGAACTTATGAAAAAGAAGGTAAAATAGAAACTATAAGAACAGATGCTGGGTGGAGAAAATTTAATGTAAAAAAATATTTATTAGATAATAATATTGAAGTAGAGGAAAAACCTAAAAAAAATTTTATATATTGTAGAGTATCAAGTTATGATAGAAAAGAAGATTTACAAAGACAAGTTAAATTTTTACAAGATAAATACCCAAGTTATGAAATAATAACAGATATAGGCTCTGGAATTAATTTTAAACGTAGTGGATTAAAAAAATTAATTAAATATGCTATATCAAATGAATTAAATAATGTAGTAGTTACATACAAAGATCGATTATGTAGAATAGGGTATGATTTAATAGAGTATATTTTTAAAGATTATTCTGATGCTAAAATAATTATAGAAAATAATAATGAAAAAAATATTAATGAAGAAATAACTCAAGATTTAATAGAAATAATTACTGTATATAGTTCAAAGCTACATGGTCGAAGAAGTAATAAAATATTAACAAAAGAAGAGTAATTTGGTAGATTTTAATAAGACTTTAATCAACTGTTGCTAACCACAATCAGAAGCTAAAAAAATATTAGATATATATAATCTACTCATTAATATGTTAAATGATTCATATTCTAAAAATAAAAAAGATTTTGATATATTGCAAGAGTATATCTATATGCTATTTGCAGTATTTCTTGATTACTCAGTAACTGGCATAATTAAGATATGCAAAATAAAAGCAATTTCTAATGAGAAAGATGTAAATTTAATATATTTAAAGTTTATGCATTTCAAATTATTTCTAAGTAATGATATTAATAATGAATATTCTAAAATTATTATTAAAGAAGTTATAAGTGAAGTTGAATTGGATAATAAAATGAAAATTGATTTATTTGTTAACTTAAAAATTAACATTGCTAAATATAATTTAATAATTGCATATCTAACTTTTTATAATACACATTTAGAAAATGTATATTTATATAAAAAAGATTTTATTAAAAAAAATATAATAAAGAAATTAATACAAGATATAAATGAACTTAAATTAATTTTATAATTATATATTTATTTTTTTAAGTTACTATCGTATTATTAATTTTTGGATTGAATCCATTTTTAAATCTAGAACATTCAGATCTAAATATTTTATATAATTCTAATTGCTTATAAATGCTCTCATTATTTTTATATATTGGCCTTTCGTTTAAATCATTCAATTTATGAAATGTATTATATAAATTATCTAACTTACATTCTAATCTTTCTTTTATGCTATCCTGTACCGCTTTATTATTTATTAGATTATCGGTTAGATAATTTAATGTTTTATTAAATTCTTCTTTTTTAATTTTATTTGCAACTTTCCACATTAATCCTAATAGCTCTTTTAGAAATCCATCATAATTAATCTGATCCCATTCTAAATCTCCATTTTCCTGATTGTATACCAATACTAAATATTCAAAATGCTTTAGATTGGTATGATTGAATAATAATAAAATTTTACAATTATGATTTTCATCTATTCCCATATTGAAATTTAAATGCTGGAAAATTTCAATTACCCCATCCATTATTTTTAAAAGTATATTATCTATATTCTTATCATATTTTGATCTTTCTAAACATTCCATAAATTGATTTTCGATTATATCCTGCATTAACATAGGTCTTAGAAAAGATAAATTAGTATTTTCAAAAGTATTTATTTTAAGAGTTAGATTAATAATATTGTTAATATTGATATTATTAGTAATACTATTATTAGTAATACTATTGTCATTATGAGTTATATTATATATATTCGTTAATTTCATACAACGTTTAGTTTTATTATGTCTTAATAATTCTGATTGAAATTTTAAATCGACATTGCAAATTTCGCAGTTAAAATTAGTTTGTTTTAAATCGCATGGTTTTTTTTTATTTTGGTGAATTTTTAATTCTGATTGGTATTTAAATACTTTATTACACTTCTCGCATTTAAACATCTATTAGAGTAATATAATTTTATTAATAATTTTTTTAAAAAATTGTTGAAAATATTTTTAATATATATATAATATTTTTGCTATTATTAAGATATAAATTCATTTTTATATCTTATATTTAAAATTTCCTTAGATATATTAATTTTAAAATTATTGTTAAAAAATATGAGATATATCTTTATAATTATCCTATTGCATTATAATTATGTATTATTTGTTTATAAAATTTTACATAATTGTTTAAAATTTAAATTTATTGTTGACAATCTTGGAGTGTATGATCTTATATTATTACTTTAATACCCACAGTGTTTCAATTTTCATACTTTTTTAAATTTGGTTGGTTACAACAATTTTAAAAAAGTATTTTGAAAAATTTAAAATATTTTTTAGTATCGAAAATATTATATATAGTAAATATATATTTTAAAATTGTTGTTAAAAAAATATGAGATATATCTATATAATTATCTTATTACATTGTAATTACCTATTATTTTTTTATAAAATTTTACATAATTGTTTAAAATTTAAATTTATTGTTGACAATCTTGGAGTGTATGATCTTATATTATTACTTTAACACCCATAGTGTTTCAATTTCCATACTTTTTTAAATTTGGTTGGTTACAACAATTTTAAAAAAGTATTTTAAAAAATTTAAAATATTTTTTATTATATAAATTAGTATATTTGGTATATACTAAATATCACAACTTTAAAAAATATAATATAATTCTTTATTATCTATTAATATATAGAATTATATTATATTCTGCGAAATTTATATTAATTCTAACCATAATTTCTGCATAATCATCTATGAATTATATACTAAATGAGAGATATAAGAACTATGGTATTATTTTGCTATCCTTTCTTTCTTAATAAGAAAATTCTACTAATGTATTTTAAAAAAATTTTAAATATTTTCAAAATATAAAATTTATATTATTGGTAATTGTCCCCAAAATTATCTATATGTGTCGGCAATTTATTATATAATACAATATAGAATAAATGATTTACGGCTTATTATTCAAACTTTCTAGAATTTATTGACCGATCGTCAATTAGCAACTAGTGTATTTTGAAAAAATTTAAAATATTTTTCAAATATATATTTATTATGTTTAGTAAATATATATTATCTATTTATTGTTAAAAAATATTTAATATATACACCTAATAACTCTATAGCTTATATATTATTTAATATTTTTTAAATACTATCTATTATTTGTTTAACACTGGCCATTTGTTGGTGAAAATCGTTGCATATATTTGCTTAAATGTAGAAATTACAAATGAATTATATATTGAAATACAATATTAGTCGCTATTTGGTCGGTAACAACAATTAGCGACTAGTGTATTTTAAAAAAATTTAAAATATTTTTGAAAATATATATATTAGACTTTATATAATACAAAATGAATATTCTATATTGTGAGGTATTTCATTATATCTTTATTAAATATATTATATCTGCAAGTATTATATATATACTACTAGTTTGCCTTGGTGTAAATGAAACAATACGCAAAATTATAGAAGTATTGCATTTTATTACATTTCTTAGTGAAGTATATATATGCTATGATAAATGCAATTTAGACAAATTAAAAGATAAATTCATTTTATAATTATAAATCTAATACTTATTTTTTTATTTATAATTTAAAATTGAAAATTATATTAAGTTATAATTAATAATAACAATGGTTTCAAAATTACACAATCAGAAAATATATATAAATGATTCTAATTATGAAAATATATTAAGTAAATCAATTACAACACGAAGTGCATATTTAAATTTTAATAATAAAAAGATTATATCTAATAAAATAAAAAATAAACAAGATATGCTATTTCTATCTAATGATGTTAATGAATCTTTAATCTTTCATGATTATCAATTAATTAGCCATGGTATATTGCCATGTGGATCTAAAGCAACCGTAATTATAAATAAAATATATCCTTATGTTGATATTGAATATGATATAACTAAAACTGATGAAGAAAATTTAAATTGGTTAAAAGGTATGTTTAAACATGAAAGTATATTAAAAATGTTAAAGGGTAAAAGCATTGATTGCAAATCTGTAAAAATAATTGAAGGAAAGAAATTTATGTTATATAGTAAAAATAAAATAAAATTTATAAGAATATCATTTATTAAATTGTATCATCGAATATGTTTAATCAGATTCTTTAATAAACTTAAAATTGTAAGTTTTAATAATGATTTATCAAATTACTACAGAGTTGTTTCTAGAACATATAATATATTTTTAAGTTCTTGGAATAAAATTTCTAATTATGTAATTAGTAGAAATACTAAATATAAATCTGAATATGTATTAACAGTTGATTTAAAAGATATTGTAGCATATGATGATACTAAACATGATATTGAATTTCCGGATATTGATATTGATTTAATTCGCAAAGATAATACTATTTCAATGGCTTTTGATATTGAACAGTATTCTTCAAACTTTAATCCATTGAGACCTGATATTTGTATATTACCAAGTGGAAAAATAAAAGATGATGAAGTATTTAATATTGGAATGACATATCAATTTATTAATGAAAAAAGTTCATTTCTAAATATAGCATTGCTAACTAAAGAAGCAAATGAACATGAAGATTATGTAACTATAATTTGTAAAAATGAAAGAACACTATTAAAAGCATTTGGATATATAAATAAATTAATGCAACCTGATTATATAATGGAATTTAATGGATCGGAATTCGATTGGATAAATTTATATGATAAGTTTCTATATTATAATATATTAGAAGAAATATGTCAAAATTTATCAATACGCGAATTATCAAGTTATGAATTACGATTGGAAAATATTGCTAAATATTATTATAGCATTGATTCAGTAAAAATATCAGCAGATGTCCCTAGTAAAGCAACTAGAAATTTAAATCTTGAAGGTTATATTCCTTTTGATGTAAGAGTAATATTTATGCAATTGAATCCAACCAATCAAAAATCATCTTTAAAATTTTATTTAGAAATGAATAATATGGCTGGTAAAGATGACATGCCAATTCCTGAGTTATTTAGAATATATAAGGATAGCGATGTATCAGGTATGACTGATGTTGCACATTACTGTTATATTGATTCATTTAGACTACATGAATTGATATTTAAAAATAATGTAATTCAAGATAAACGGGAAGTTTGTAAACTATCATATACAAGTTTATTTGATGGATTTTACAGAGCTAATGGTTGCAAAGTCAGGAATCTGATAATATCAGAGGCAATTCAAAAAGATCTATTCATTAATACAATTAAACTTGAACAAAATGAAGTAGAAAAAATGGAGGGGAAATACATGGGCGCATTGGTTTTACATCCAAAAAAAGGACTTGTTAACAATGTACTTAATATTCAAGAATTTTGTAATGAAAAATTAAATATATATGATGAAGAATTAATAAAAAAATTACAAACAGTAATTAATAATAACTATGAAAAGATATACATTGATAAAAATATTTCAAATGTGAATTATTAGATATATACATAATGTATAAATTTATTTTTTATTTAATAAAAAAATTATATAAAAGAATTTAATTAGTAGATATAAGAAATATATGTAATTAATTTAGTTTATCTATTTTTTGTAAAAGTAAATCTAATTTATAATTTAAAATTTTATTATCATTACTTATTTTTTTAAAATTATTTTTAAATTCTTTATTATCAGTTTTTAATTCAGCAACATCAGTTTTTAATTCAGCAACATCAGTTTTTAATTTAGCAACAACATTATCAAGTTTCTCAAATCTATATTTATTATATCCAATATTGATAATTATTAGTATTTGCTGTAAGATCATTGTAAATAAATTTTTAAAATGATATATTATTATATTTTCGATTATATTAATGATTAGTATATTATTAAATATTAATTGAACTAGATATAAATTAAATACGTAATCAAAATTTTCTTTAAACATATCTCTTTGTTAATCGAATGATTAATTCAATTTTATTTTTTTTTGATTTTAAAATTGAAATTTATAATAAAGTATAATACATATAGCAATATAATATTAAAGATGACTCAATTAAAGAAAATTCAATACATTAATGAACTAATTAAAAAATTAAATATTAACAATGATGATAAAACTATTTTAAATAATGATATTTTAAATGATAAAAAAAGTAGAATATGTATTAATATTGAATGTAATAAAGAAGCATGTTTTAATTATAAAAATGAAAATATTAAATTATATTGTAATACACATAAATTAATAAATATGATAAATGTAAAATCTAAAAAATGTTTAGAAAATGATTGCGAAATACAACCATCTTACAATTATGAAAATGAAAAAACTGCAATATATTGTACTAAACATAAATTGGAGAATATGATTAATATAAAAGATAAAAAATGCAAAATATTAAATTGTAATATTCTTCCAAATTTTAATTTTCCTAATAAAAAAATTGCATTATATTGTAAAAAACATTCAGAAGATGGTATGGTTGATATTAAAAATAAAAAATGCTTAGAAGAAAATTGCAATATGGTTCCTAGTTATGGGATTGTAAATACAAAAAAACTATTATATTGTTCTATACATAAACAGGACAATATGGTAAATATAAAATCAAAAATATGTAATCACAAAAATTGCAACAAAACTGCTGCATATAATTATTCCAATCTAAAAACTAAATTATACTGCGCTGAACATAAACTAGATGGGATGATAAATGTATCAGAATCTAAATGTAAGTTTCTTAATTGTTTAAAAGGATCATTATTTAATTTCGAAAATGAATCTACACCTATTTATTGTAATATACATAAATTACCAAATATGATTAATATAAAATCAAAAAAATGTAATTTTAATAAATGCAATAGCCAACCTGTTTTTAATTATTCTGGAATAAATGTTGGAATATATTGTACTATTCATCAATTAAAAGATATGATTGATGTTGTGAATAAAAAATGTATAGTATGTAATATAAAAGCACCCAATTACAATATTAAAAATGAAAAAATTGCATTATATTGTAATGATTGTAAAACTGATAATATGTATGATGTAAATCATAAAAAATGTAAATTATGTGATTTTACAAGAGGTGACAAATATTATGACTATTATTGTTCTCACTGTTTTTATTACAAATTTCCTAAACATGTTAAAACTAGAAATCATAAGACAAAGGAAAATCAAATTATTTCTGATTTAAAATTAGATATTAAAAATATTATTCAAGATCGAATTATTTATGATGGATGCTCTAAAAGGAGACCAGACTGTTTAATTAATTTAACTGATTATAATATTATTATTGAAATTGATGAAAATCAACACAATAACTACATATGTGAAAATAAAAGAACAATGGAAATTTTTAAAGATTTGGGGAATAGTCCATTAACAATTATAAGATTCAATCCAGATTCATATAAAAATAAAAATAAAGAAATTATTAAGTCTTTATTCGGAGTTACTGAAAATTTAGGCAATTTAACTATAATTAATTATGAAGAATATTATATAAGATTAGCTAAATTAAAAGAAGTTATTAACTATAATATAAAGAATATACCAGATAAAGAAGTTAACATTATTCATTTATATTATAATGGGTATGAATAAATTTTATAATGTATATCATATCTAAATTTTATAATGTATAACATATCTAAATTTTATAATGTATACCATATCTAAATTTTATAATGTATACCATATCTAAATTTTATTTTTTTTTTGATTTTAAAATTGAAATTTATAATAAAGTATAATAAATATAACTATGACAGACCAAGTTCAAGAAATATTATCAAAGTACGTCAAATATTTAAGAGAAAATGAGATTCAGTACCCTGTGTCAGGTTTAGACTACAGTTCATTATATCCAAGTTTGATAATGACATACAACCTTTCACCAGAGTATTTAATACTAGATGAAAATCAAAAAAATAAATTGGAAGAGGAGGATGTAAATTTGCATACAATAAATTTTGAATATAACTATACAAATTATTTAAATGAAAATTGCTCAAAAACTATTAAAGCGTGGACAGTAAGACATCATGAAGAAAATAAAGAAGATACAGGTTTTGGATTATATCCAGAAATATTAAGAAATTTATTTAAACAAAGATCAGAAATGAAAAAAGATTTATTTATATATAAAGAAAAGAAGGAACATATAGAAAAATATGAAACTGAATATGAAAATACAAAAGCTTATAAAGAATGTGTATTTAAATTAAATTATTGTGATACTAAACAGAAGGCATTAAAGGTTTTTATGAATACATTTTATGGAGAGATGGGAAATAAAAATTCGCCATTATTTCAATTGCCATTAGCTGGTGGGGTAACTTCATCAGGGCAGTATAATTTACTACTTGTAAAGAAATATGTTGAAAATCTTAATCATAAAGTATATTATGGAGATTCTGTAATTGGCGAGACTCCTATATTAATAAGAGAAGGCAAAGGAAGATCTAAACTAATTAATATTGAAGACTTTGGATGGAAGGATAAAAAAATTACATATGAAAATGATAAAGAATTTATTGTAGATAGATTTCTATCAAAAATTAATACTGAAGTGTATACAGAAAATGGTTGGACTCCGATTAAAAAGATGATAAGACATTACACTAATAAAAAGTTATATAGAATAACAACAAATAGTGGAATAATAACTGTAACTGAAGATCATAGTTTATTGGATCAATTTAAAGAAAAAATAAAACCAGAAGATTGTAAAGTAGGTACTGAATTATTACATTGGAATCATTTTGATATTTCTCAAATAGATCTTCACTTAGATCATCATATTGATTATTATTTAAATATGGGAGAAATATATTGTCTATCTGCGATTAAAGCACAAGAAATATATTTAGCATTGACAAGTTTAAGATATGTTATTAAAATAGAAGTAAATAATAATATCTATAAGTTAACAATACTAAAAACATTAAATAATAAAATAATAAATGAAAAATATCAAATTACAAAAATAGAATATGTTGGTAATACATCTCAATATGTATATGATTTAGAAACTGAATCACATCATTTTGCAGCAGGTATTGGAAAACTAGTTGTTCATAATACTGATAGTTTGTATATTTCATGTCCAAAAGAATATTATACTGATAAAGATAAAGAATATTATACAAATCAGATAAGTAAAGAAAAATATAATACAGACTTGATATTGATAACATTTAAAGCGATTGAAGATATTAAAGTAAAGGTAAATGAATATTTATATAAAGATAATGGAACAAAATATTTAAAAATGAGTTATGAGGAAGTATTATATCCATTAGCATTTTTATCTAAAAAGAAATACTTTGGCATTCCACATGAGAATATACCGAATTTCAAACCAAAAGATTTATTTATCCGAGGGTTAGAAGTTAAAAAAAGAGGTGTATCCGAGATATTAAAAATAATATGCATGGATCTAATGTGGAAAGCAATGGATTTAGAAAATACTAAATCATTAAGAGAATTAACATTAATTAAGGTAAAAGAAATTTTTACTAAAAAATGGAATCTAGAAGATTTTATTCAAACGGGAGTATGGAAACCAGAAAAAAAGAATATAACTATAAATTCATTTGCTGAAAGAATGAAAGATGAAGGTAAAACAATACCTACGCCAGGTGAAAGATTTAATTATGTGATTATTAAAAAATATCCATTCAAATATGATTTCAAAGGTAGACAATTACCATTAAAGAAGGCTGATAAGATGGAATATACGGATGTTGTAGAAAAGAATAATTATGATATTGATTTAAAATATTATTTTGATAAACAGTTAACTGGACAATTCGCAAGATTAATATCATATGATAAGGAATTTGAGGTATTTGTTAATAATCCCGAAACTGATCAATTAGATATTGATGATGATAAGACATTAAATAATTGTAAGAAATATATATTACAACTCGCGGATAAACATGGTAATAATTATGTTGACAGAAATAAAGTATTTAAAAATATTTACAAAGTAATAAATAATAAATATAAAGATACAATTCAAGAAAAGAGTATAGATGATAAAGGATTATATAATAAAAAGTATAAAATATTATTTAATTTATCATTTAAGAATGATTCGGAAGATAATAATTTATTTAATATGATTACAGAAAATATTAATAATTATCTAAAAAACAAAGCTGAAATAAACCAATTAGCAAATAAAGTAATTAAAAAATATTTAAATAAAGAAAATAATGATGCATTAACATATATTTACAATAATAAAAAGAGTTCATTCTATAACCAACAACAATATTTACTAAACAATAATTATGGAAAGTTATTAGATTCATTAATAAAAAGTATAGTATCTAATAAATTAGAGAATGTAATATTTAATATTGATAATCTAAATATAATAAACATAATTCAATTTATAAGAAAAAAATATAATATTGATGAAATATGTAATACATCAGATAAAATTGATAGTATCTATGATATTGTAAATGAAAATGAAATAACAAATAATCTAACAAATTTAGATTTATATATTAATATTGATAAAGACATATTAAATAAGATATATACTGATTATATTAATCTAATATCAATAAAAAAAAATATATTAATCAATCAGTATATTTTTAATAATTTATATAATAAAATTAATTCAACTTCAGATTACACAAGTAAGCCATTTGGATTTAAATTTTAATTTATAATGTGTATATATTTTTATATTTATATTTATATTTATTTTTTTATTTAATTAGCACTTGTCCATGATAATGTGCTTGGTTTTGATAATTGTTTTCCATCAACTTCAGATGGAACAGATCTTGCGGCTGAGTCTACTAAATCTTTACCATTAACTATATATTGTGGTCTTCTAAGTCCAACAAAAGGGACAACATCTTGGCTATCACTTCTAGATGGATAGAATGAAGCAGTACTTGTTACTTTATTTTGTTCAGTTACATATTCTTTATGTTGTTTTACAACAGCAGATTCTAAAGCCATATCTTGGATAGTTTGATTATAATTATCACTATTATCTAATTTAACATGTTCATTTGGTAAATCATTAGTAAATGGTTCTTTAAAATGTTTTTTATCTGGCTGTCCAGCTAGTTCAGATTTTCCATGTTTCATTTTTTTATGTTGATCAGCCATAGGTTCTAAATGTCTAACTGGTTTATTAGTAGCTGCGGTAGATTCGCCAGATGTATTCTTATAAGTTGCAGCTAGCCAAAACATAACTCCGGCCCCGATAAGAAGTATTACCATAATTATATACCATACAATGCGCGTAGTAGTCATATTAATAAGTATCTTAGTTTATATTATCAACTATTTTATTATTTTATAATTATATATATTTAGATATATAAATTTTATAATAAAAAAATAATTATATTTATTTTATGTTATTTATATTTTTATATGTCATAAAATAAATAGACTATGTCTATGTAACTGGTTGATTAACCGGGGAAGATTTTTTTACTACTTTATCTTCTTTCGATTTTATAACACCCGCTGAAGATAATATCGCAACAATAATTATACCAAGTATAACTGATACGCATATAACGAATATACAACATAGGAATATAAATTGAACTTCTACAAGTTCCATTATTATTTAGTATTATATTTTTTATTATTTAGTATTCGATTTTTTATTATCAACTATTTTATAATTGTATATATTTTTATATATAATAATTTTACAAAAAAAATAATTATGTTTATTTTATATTAATTGTATTTTTTTGTATTAAAATGAGTTTTTATATATTAAATTATATTTTTTATGTTAATTTTTCATATGTATTATATTATTTTTTTAAATATATGAATTTGATTTTTAATCACTGATTTGATTTTTAATAAAGAATATGAATACAAGTACTCCAAAAATCGCACCGGTAAATTGTCCAAGTAAAGCCATCCAGAAATAATAATTTCCATATGAAAATGATTCAAACCCAACCATTGCAGTAAACATCATAGGTCCCAAAAATCTTGCAGGATTTAAAGCGAAACCAGTTTGAAACCCAAATGAATATGTAATTGCTGATAACAATACTCCAACATAAATAGGTAAATGTTTTGATGTTTCTGTATGTTTAATTAGAGCAAAAATTCCACCAACAAGTAATGCAGTACCGATAAATTCATTAAATATTGCACTTACTGTTGTAAGTTGGGATACTGGATAGGGTGAGAAAATACTTGCAGTTACTTGGTTTTTACCAGCTAACATAATAGCATTATAATAAATTCCATAAACAGTACCAGCTGCTGTAAATGCACCGACCAATTGAGCTGATGTATATAAACAAACTCTTGCAAAGCTAAATCCTGGTTCAAATAAGAACATACATAGACTTACGCATGGATTTAAATGGGCTTGTGAATTAAAACTTGCTAAATAAATACCAAGTGTTAAATTAAATCCCCAAGCAAGAGATACTCCATCCCATGTCATTTTAGATTCTGGATATAGAACAAAAATAGCAATATTTCCTAAAGATAATGTGATGAAGAGATACATTCCAATAAATTCTGAAATCCATTCTTTTCCATATCTGCTTGGACATTGAAATACAGATTCGGCATTATATCTTGGAATTTCGTGAGGTGTTGAAATTTCAATATGTGTAGATGACATTTTAAATTAATTTAAATTAGTAAA
>Ga0214919_10006194_pt1 | contig 16540 bp, 15 predicted proteins | sample LL1503_MetaG_FD_177994 | JGI IMG/M metagenome (GOLD analysis project Ga0214919, IMG submission 177994) | Freshwater microbial communities from Lake Lanier, Atlanta, Georgia, United States - LL-1503 | ecosystem: Environmental > Aquatic > Freshwater > Lake | place: USA: Georgia | collected... | reverse complement strand
CGGATCGATTTTGTGGCGCGCATTGCGCAACTTCAAATCGCCATAGCGGGTAAACAAAGTGCCGTTGCGCGCATTGCGCGTGGGCATGACGCAATCGAACATATCCACACCGACGCGCACGCCTTCCACCAAATCTTCCGGCGTGCCCACACCCATCAGGTAACGCGGCTTGTGCGCGGGCAGGCGATGCGGTGTGTGCGCCATGATGCGCAGCATCTCATCCTTGGGTTCGCCCACGCTCACCCCGCCGACCGCGTAGCCGGGGAAATCCATCTCCACCAAACGCTCTAACGACTCTTGCCTTAACGACTCAAACATGCCGCCTTGCACAATGCCGAACAATGCATTTGGGTTGTTCAAGCGGTGAAATTCTTCCTGGCTGCGCCGCGCCCAGCGCAAACTCATTTGCATCGATGTATTCGCTTCGGCTTCGGTGGTCAACTGGCCTTTGGTTTCATAAGGCGTGCATTCGTCCAGTTGCATCACGATGTCGCTGTTCAGCACGGTTTGAATTTGCATACTCACCTCGGGCGACATGAACAGCTTGTCGCCGTTCACCGGTGACGCGAAATGTACGCCTTCCTCGGTGATCTTGCGCATCGCGCCCAGGCTCCACACTTGAAAGCCGCCGCTGTCGGTCAATATCGGTTTGTCCCATTTTTCAAACCCGTGCAAGCCGCCAAAGCTTTCCATGATCTCTTGCCCCGGTCGCATCCACAAATGAAAGGTGTTGCCCAAAATGATTTGCGCACCCATGTCGTGCAGGCTGCGCGGCATCACGCCTTTGACTGTGCCGTAAGTGCCCACCGGCATGAAGATAGGCGTTTGCACCACGCCATGGTTCAAAGTCAGGCGGCCACGGCGGGCCTGGCCCTCGGTTTTTAAGAGATCAAATGTCAGCATGCGGGCAGTTTACGTGCCCGGGTTACCCGTTTTGAGAGCAGACGCGCTGGACAAATCAAATTCTTTACATTAATATTTGTTTTACTTTCAAAAAAGTAAAGGATTTCATATATGTCAAGCAACGCAGTTGTTTCCAGCAAAGGGCAGGTCACTTTGCCAGTCGCCATGCGCAATCAGCTCGGCATTGAGCCGGGCTCGCATATTCAATTTGAAGTGCGGGGCAAACAAATTGTGATCACGCCTTTGCTGCCCATGAGCGCTTATTACGGCATCCTCAAGGGGTATGACTTGGGCGACATCGAGCCGCCCAAGGACCCTGACAAGGACTACGAATGAACATGGTGGATGCCTCAGGCTGGATTGAGTTTTTTTTAGCGGGTTCTAACGGCCCCATCTTCAAACCCATCATCGAAAACGAGGCCTGTTTGCTGGTTACCAGCATCAATTTGTACGAAGTGCACCGGGTGTTATCTCGCAAACTGACAGTTGAATTGCGTGACATGTGTTTGGAAGTGATGCGGCGCGCCTCCGTGATTGAACTCAACGAAGAACGCGCCATTGCGGCATCTGAGTTGTCGCTGAAACACGGCTTGGCCATGGCGGATGCAGCCATGTATGCCATGGCTCTCGAGTACAAAGCTGTTTTATGGACGCAGGATGCGGATTACCAAGGCCTAGCGGGCGTGAAGTATTTCCCTAAGGCCTGAATTTCGTCAACAGCATGGCATCCCCATAGCTGAAAAACCGGTATTCCTTTTCTATCGCATGCGCATACACACGCTGCATGTGATCAAACCCACTGAACGCCGCAACCAGCATCAACAAGGTGGATTTAGGCAAATGAAAATTGGTGATCAACACATCCACCACCTTGAACTCAAAACCCGGCGTGATGAAGATGCGCGTATCGCCTTCCGTGTGACCGGTTTGCGCCCAAGACTCCAGCGTGCGCACACTGGTTGTGCCCACAGCCACCACCCGCCCGCCACGCGCACGACAGTCTGCAATAGCTTCTAGTGTGGACGCTGGTATGCGGTACCACTCGCTGTGCATGCGGTGTTCGCTGATGTCTTCGGTTTTCACCGGTGAAAAGGTGCCCGCGCCCACGTGCAGCGTGACGCTGGCCGTGTGCACGCCGCTCGCTTTAAGTGCCTGCAACACAGCCTCATCAAAATGCAGCGCGGCGGTGGGCGCAGCAGCCGCGCCCGGGTGTTTGGCGAACACGGTTTGGTAGCGCTGAGTGTCCGCTTGCCGGTGTTCGTCTACCGCAGATTTTTGCGTGCGCTCTATGTAAGGCGGCAGCGGCATATGGCCGTGTTGTTCCATCAAGCCGTGTGGTTCTTCACTGAGTGAAAGCAAAAACAAAGCACCGTTCTCATCCGGCCAGCGCCCGAGCAGCGTCGCCTCAAACGCATGACGGCGACCGCTGCGGTCCCACATCATCAGCCGCGCGCCGGGCAAGGGTTTTTTGCTGACTTTCATGTGCGCGACCACGCGGTTTGTCGGTTCGCCTGCTACATCAGGCAGCACGCGTTCGATCAGCAACTCCAGTTGCCCGCCGCTGGCTTTTTCACCGAACAGCCGCGCGTTCACCACTTGCGTGTCGTTGAACACCAGCAGGTCACCGGCTTGCAGCAAACCCGGCAAGTCACGAAAGATGCGGTCCACCGGTTGCAAAGGGTCGCGCGCGTCAAGCAGCCGCGAGCCGCTGCGTTCGGGTGAGGGTTGCTGGGCAATCAGCTCAGGGGGAAGTTGGAAATCGAAATCGCTAAGCGTGTAGCGGCGAACAGGTGCAGAAGATGGCATGTGCTTGAGGGCCGGACGGGCCCGTTCCAAGTGAGTGAGAGAACCGCTATTTTCTCAGACAGAAACCGGTCCCACGAAAGCTCAGAACATCAACCCGGTTTGTCGAGTTTTTCAAGAAATGCATTCACCAATTCCGGTCCGGCCTGAATCACATGCTCAGGCCCGGGGAAGGCTTGGGTTTGCACGTCGGCAATGTATTCGCGGAATGCCGACACGCGTTCTTGCTGCATATGCTGGCGCATAGCGTGGAAATCGCGGTACTGTTTGGAGTGGCGTGCGAATGGCCCGGGTCCGTCGCCCAGAATATCTTCGGCAAACAAAAACTGTATGTCGCCGCCGCTGCCCGCGCCTATGGACGAGGTGATTAAGCTGGTGCGCTTAGACAGCTCGCGCAGTATTTGCTCGGGTATGACTTCGACTTCCACCGCCCAGGCACCGGCGTTCTCCAGCGCTTTGATTTGTCGGTAAAGCGCCAAGGCTTCATCGGCGGTTTTGCCAACCGCGCGCAAGCCGCCGGTCCAGGTGCTCAGCCGCGGCACCAGGCCGACATGGCCTTGGGCCGGCACACCGGCTTCGGCCAGGGCGTTGATAAACCTCGGGTTCCATTGGCACATGATGGCGTCGCCGCCTATCTCCATGGCGCTGAACGCCAGTCGCAGCGCTTCTTCGGGGCTGGCCACCGCGACCAGCGGCATTGAAAACGACATGAAGGTATGCGGCGCGGCTTTGCGGATTTCCGCTGCCAAATCCATGCGTTTCGGGTCGAAGCGCACTTTCAAGGTATCTATACCGGCTTCTTCGGCGGCGGCGGCGTCTTCGGGCGTGAACGCCAGCGTTTCGACCAGCGTTCGCTTGCCTTTGAGCTCGCGTATGTCGCGCACCGTGTAATTGCGCAAGCCGTACACACCGGCCATGGTGGCGACGCGTTTAAGCGGGCGACTGCCCGGTTCGCGCGGTGGAATCGCGCCGCTGCTTTTGTAGGTGCTCATGGTTTTCTCCGGTTAAGTCGGTTGGTGCAACATAAAAACAAAACAGAATTTAAGCGCTTGCCGCAGGATAGTCTTTGTTTGCGACTTCCTCTTCCCACGAAGTCACGCCCAGCGAAGTGGCGGTGTGCACCATGTAACTGCCGGCCGCTGCGCCGTGCCAATGGCGTTCGTGCGGCGCTATCCAGACGATGTCGCCAGTGCGGATTTGTTGCGGCGCTTCGCCTGCTTTGCAGACCCAGCCGCAACCGGCCACCACGTTCAACACCTGGCCGTGTTCGTGGGTGTGCCAGAAGGTGCGCGCACCGGGCGAGAAAAACACATTGTTGATGGTGACCTTGTCGGTCGCCGGCATGATGGGGTCGGCCCAGACGGTGCCGGTGAAGGTGGGGCCGCGTTCTTCGGACAGCGCGTCCTGGCCTCGGGCGTGAAATACTTTCATGGTGAATTCCTTGTTGTTGAGGGATGCAAACGCACGCCGCCGGACACATCGCCGATGGCGTCGACCACGCGGTTGCTGATCTGATCGCCCAGGCCCAGCGCCGTGGCCAGACCGAAACTGGCCATGGGCCCGGCGCTGTTAAGCGAGGTCACGCCCAACGCGCGCACCAGGTCGACATACAAGACCAAGTCTTTGGTCATCAGCTTGTTGGTCAGTCCGCCTTCCAGGTAATTGCCTTGCACGATGTGCGGGAAGCGGTTGAGCGTGGCGAAATTCACGCCGCTGCTGCTGTTGAGTACTTCGAGCAGCAACTGCATGTCCAGACCGGCTTTCTTGCCCGCGACCATGACTTCGGCAGTGGCTGCCAGGCTGACGGCATTCAGAAAATTGTTCAGTAATTTGGTGGTGTGACCGGCGCCGCTGGGCCCCATGTAGGCGACTTTGCTGGCAAACGGCGTTAGCACCGTAGCCAGGCCGTCAACCACATCGGCTTTGCCGCCGACCATCAAAGTGAGTTTGCCTTTTTCTGCGGCCGCCGCGCCGCCGGAAATGCCGGCGTCGACATAGTTCACGCCAAGCGCTTCAAAGCGGGCGTACAAACGCTGGGTCGAGGCCACCGAGGCGGTGCTCAGGTCGACCACGGTCTGGCCGCTGCGCGCGTGTTGCAGCAGACCGCCGTCGCCTTCGACCACGGCTTCGACCACGTTGCTGTCGGGCAGCGACATGAAAATGACTTCAGCCTGCTGCGCGACCTGCGCGATGGACGCGGCGGCGGTGGCACCGCAGGCAGTGACGTTGGCGGTGACCCGGTCATAGCCGGTGACTGAATAACCGGCGTCGCACAAACGGCGGGTGATGCGCCCGCCCATATTGCCCAGACCGATGAACCCCAAGGGTGCTTGCTGCATGCGTTAAATCCTTTTTTGATAGGTGAAAGAGTGTGGTTTATTCCCAGGGCACGCCGCCGGCATACGTCATGTAAGTGGCGCTGGCGCCCCAGCCCGAATCCACCGGCAGCAACACGCCGGTGATGGTGCGTGCCGCCGCAGAGCATAAAAACGCGATCGCGTCGGCCACATCCGCCGGGGTGGGCAGGCTGTCGATGGCGTGCAGTTTCATGATCTTGGCCAGGTCGCGTTGACCGGCGTCTATGCGCGCCTGCAACTGCGGCGTCATCACATAGGTCGGGCCGACGCTGTTGACACGGATGCGGTGGCGTCCGAGCTCCGCGGCCAGCAACTGGGTCAGGCGTGCGATGGCTGCCTTGCCCGGGTTGTAGGCCGGCAAAGGCATGGGGCCGGCGCTATTGATCGAGCCCAGCGTCACCATGCAGCCGCCTTGTCCGGCTTCTATCATCTGGCGGCCAAAGCTGCGGCACACATGCACGGTGCCGTGGTAATTCACCCGCCACATGCGGTCGTGTGACACCAGGTCCATGTCCATGACCGACTCGGTGTTGGGAATGAGGGCGGCGCTGCTGACAAGCACACCCGCCGCGCCCATGTCTTGTTGTACTTGGGCGGCGACGCTGTCGACCAGCGCCGCATCGGCCACATCGCAGTCGTAATACTTGGCCTGAACGCCAGCCGCCGTCAATTCATCAGCCAGCGCTTGTCCGAGTTCGCGGTTGACATCCAAGATGGCCACAGGGTGACCGAGGGCGGCGAATTTTCTGACGCAAGCCTGGCCTATGCCGCGCGCGCCGCCGGTGACAACGGCCACAGCAGTTTGCGAAGTCGTCATTTTTTGACCCAGATAGGCGCAGCCATGGCCAGCTCCGGCGGGTAGACCGTGACCGGCACGCCTTTTTGCCATTGGATGATGGTCAACCCGGCGTCGACCCGGCGGCCGTTGTCGTCGAACTTGATGCGTCCGCCCGGGTAATACTTGGAAGGGCCGCCGTCGATTTTGCGCAAGGCCACGGTCACGGCTTCGCGATCGGCCTTGCCCGCATGCTCCAGCGCTTCTTTGATGACCCACATATCGCCATAGGTGGAGATGGCGTTTTGTGTCATCCAAGGCTCGTTGTAGCGGGTCTTGAGTTCGGCCATGAGTTTTTCATGGCCTTTGGCACCCCAGCTGCCTACCGCCAGCATCAGCCCCTCGAGCTGGCTGGCGTCCATGGTTTTGAGCATGTCGGGTTCGGCCATGACAATGCCAAAACCTATGGTCGGCAATTTGCCCTGACCCAAACCGAACTCGTTGAGTTTTTCCAGCAGCAGTTTGGCGTCAGACACGGCGGTGGGCAGCGCAAACAACAGGTCGGGGCGGGCGGTGCGCACTTTTTGCACCAGCGGCGTGGCGTCGGCCAGCGGAGGTGTGAAGGTTTCGTCCATCACCAGCGTCAGTCCCATGTCCTTGAGCAAGCGCTCGCGCATGGGTTTGACAGAAGCCACCGAGGAACCGGTGTTGTCGGTCAGTATGGCCACGGTTTTGGGACGCACGCCCGAGCTTTCTGCCAGCTTCATCACCACCGGCAAGGCCATTTCGGCTTGGGCGGCGGCAGTGGCCGAGGTTTGGAACACGTATTTGAAGCCGCGCGAGGTGATCAGGTCGGAATACGACAGCGTCAGCATGGGCAGCTTGGCGCGCTCGGTCACCTCTGTTGCCGCCAAGGTGAACGAGCTCAGGTAGGAGCCGCTGGCGGCCACCATGTCGGTTTCCTGCGAGACCATGCGCTGCGCTGCGTTCTTGGCTTTTTCTGTGGTGTCGCCGCAATCCAGCACCACCAGCTTGAGCTTGGCGCCGCCCATGGTTTTGATGCCACCGGCCGAATTGATATGGTCTATGGCCATTTCGGCACCCATGCGCATGACAGCGCCCGGTCGTGCATACAGCCCGGACAAGGGTACCAGCAAACCGACCTTGATTTCTTTAGGGTGTTGGGCCAGAGAAACGCCGGCCGTGGCGGTCATAGCCAGCCCGGCGGCTAGGGTTTGCAAGGCCTGGCGGCGGTCTGTGGTTTTGTGCATGAGGATCTCCCTGTTGTATCCGGTTAAGCGGTGTTGATGTCTGCGCGCGTCACATGCCCAGATAGGCTTGCCGCACGCGGTCGTTCTGACTGAGTACTTCGTGCGTGCCTTGCAGCACCACGCTGCCGGCTTCCAGCACATAACCGAAATCGGCTGATTCAATCGCTTCGGCCACGCGTTGCTCGACCAGCAACATGGTCAGTTGTGTTTCCCGGCGGATTTGCGTGAGTCGTTCAAAAATGAAATCGGCCATGACCGGCGACAAGCCCATGGACGGCTCGTCCAGCATCAGCAGCTTGGGCGCAGACGCCAGCCCGCGGCCTATGGCCAGCATTTGCTGCTCGCCGCCCGACAGCGTGCCGGCCAGTTGATCCCGCCTCTCGGCCAGCCGCGGCAGCCAGTCCAGGATTTTGTCAAGATTGGTTTTCCAGTGCAGACGCCCGGCTTCGGTGCTAGCGCCGAGTTCCAGGTTTTCCAGCACGGTCAGCGAAGGAAACACTTGCCTGCCTTCGGGTACGTGGGCAATGCCCAGATGCGGCCGGCGTGCGGCCGGGATGCTGGCTATGTCTTTGCCTTCAAAAAACACACTGCCAGCCATGGGCGTGAGCACGCCGGAGATGGTTTTGAACAGCGTGGATTTACCAGCACCATTTGGTCCGACCACGGCCACCAGTTGGCCGGGTTTGACTTGTAGGGAGACTTTGTTGAGTACCGGCGTGGCGGTATAGCCGACGGTCAGCGAATCGATGGTCAGCATCAGCCATTGCTCCATTTTTTGCCCAGATAGGCTTCGATCACGCTTTTGTCGCGGATGATGGCTTCGGGCGGTCCCTGGGTCAACACTTTGCCGTGATCCAGCACGACAAAGCTGTCGACAAAGCGCACCATCAAATGCATGGTGTGTTCGATGATGACGATGGTGATGCCGTCGTCAGCCAACTGGCGCAGCACAGCGATCAATTCTTCGGCCTCGTTCTGGCCCAGACCGGCCAGGGTTTCGTCCAGCAGCAACAAGCGCGGCTGTCCGGCCAGCGCGCGCGCCAGTTCCATCAGACGCAATTCCTTGCTGCTTAATTCGCCGGCCAGCTTTGCGGCAATGGACGCAATGCCCACTTGTGCCATGGCCTGTTGCGCCATGTCGCGCGCCTGCGCATCGGTGGCGGCGCGCACATAGGCGCCGACTTCGACGTTGTGCGCCACTGACATGCGCATGAAAGGCCGCATGACTTGAAACGTGCGACCGACACCGGCCATGCATATCTCATGCGGTTTCAGGCCGACCACGTTGCGCCCGTCTATCAGCACTTCACCGGCTGATGGCGTGAGAAAACCGTTCAATAAATTAAAGGCGGTGGTCTTGCCCGCGCCGTTGGGCCCGATGATGCCCAGAATCATGCCCCGGTACACCTTGAAGCTGACGTCGTCGACCGCTTTGAGTCCGCCAAATTGTTTGGACAGGCCGCGTGCTTGCAATATGACGTCGGCCCCCTCGGTATTGAAGTGGCGTGGCGGCGCTTGTGTTGAAGCGGCGGCAACCCGGGGGGCGGCATCGGCATTGATATCGGCAAGCTTGTCTTTGCGGGCTGGTCGTTTAAACCTATCGCGCAATTTCCAGTACAAGCCCTCGGGTGCCGCCAGAATCACAGCGATGACGGCCGCGCCATAAATCACGCCTTGTATGCCTGGAAAACGCGAGCCGAGTTCGGCGTGCAAAATTTCTGCAATCGGAATCAAAATGGCCGAGCCTATGACCGCGCCCCAGACCGTGCCGACGCCGCCAAACATGGTGACCACCAGCGCCTGCGACGACACCAGCATGCCAAACACCGATACCGGCGTGACCACCAGCAGCACCACGGCGTAAAACGCGCCGACCGCTGCGGCAATCGCGCCGCTGGCGGCAATCGCTTTGAGTTTCCAGGCATAGGTGTTGATGCCTGCGGCTTCGGCGGCGGCCTCGTTTTGCTTGATGGCCAGCAAAGCCATGCCAAAGCGAGACAACTCGATACGCCGGGTCAACAACATGGCGGCCAGCAGCATGCCCAAAGCGATAAAGGTGTAAATGCGTGGGTCAGAGAACTGCATATAGGTCAGCGGTTGCTCGCGCATCATGGGCAGCGTCACTTCCTGGTAGCCCAGCCACTCGAACACATACAACATGGCCAGCGGATAGGCCAGCATGGACAGCGCAAAGTAGTGGCCGCGCAACCTGAAAGTCGGTATGCCTATGGCCACGCCGGAGATGCCGCCGAACAGCGCCGCCAAGGGAATCAGCAGGTAAGGCGACAGGCCGAAATGCACCTGCCCCAGCGCACAGGTGTAAGCCCCCAGACCGAAAAAAGCGGCATGGCCGAAAGACACCAGGCCGGTGTAACCGCTCAACAGGTTCCAGGCCAGACCAAAGCAGGCCCAGACCAGCACCATGGTCAGTATCAGCTGGTAATAAGCATCCGACACCAGCGTGGCCAGCACGGCATAGGCGGCGGCAAAGCACAGCATGGCGAGATACGACAGGCGGTCTTTCATGCTCAGGTGCGCTCGGCGTTGCGACCGAAAAAGCCTTGTGGCCGGAAAAAAATGATCAGCAGAAACACCACAAAAATGGCGGTGTTTTGCAACTGCGTCGGCAGCACCAGCGTAGACAACTGTTGCACCAGACCGATGGTCAGACCGCCCCAGTAAGCCCCGGCAATGCTGCCCATGCCGCCCAGCACCACGCCGGCATACATGACGATGACGTACTCCAGTCCGACAAAAGGATGGAACGGGTAATTGGTGGCGAGCAGGCCGCCGGCCAACGCCGTGATGGCCACGCCCAAGGCAAAGGCGATGCGGTGCGCCTGGTTGACATCAATGCCCATGTAGGTGGCGGCCACCGGGTTGTCGGCGGCGGCGCGCAGCGATTTACCCAGGCGGCTGCGGCCAATCAATAAACTGATCAGCACAATGCAAGCCAGCGAAGCCAGGGCCGCAATGCTGCGCGACTTGTTGATGAAGACGCTCAGGTCCTGGTTGATGGGCAGTTGCCAGGCGGCGGTGGTCAGCGGCGTGCGCAAAGTGGCCATGACCGAACCGAACACCATTTGTGCGCCGTTGGTCAAGATCAAGGCAATGCCCAGCGTCAGTATCAGTTGAGCGTAATGGCCTTCGCCGTCGAGCTGGGCGGTGCGCGTGCCCGAGACCCGCGACATCAATCCGGCGTGCACCAGATAGCCGACGAGAAACAACAAAGGCGCGGCTAGCAGTATGGACACATACGGGCCCCAGACATTGCCGAAAATAGATTCCATGCCGAGCCAACTGAAGATGCAGTACGCGGCATACATGCCCAGCATCATGAAGTCGCCTTGGGCGAAATTGATCACCCGCATGACGCCGAAGATCAGCGCTAAACCGACGCACATCAGGCCGTAGATAGAGCCGGTCAGCACGCCTGCCACCACCGCTTGCAGCACGTTCTCCAGCATTTGCATCCAATAACCCATGCTCAGGCTTTCTTCAAGGACAGGCTGGCGGCCAGCAGGCCGGCATCTGCGCTGCTGTCGAGTTGTTCGATTAATGCTTTTATTGCTGCTGCGACGCTGTCACCGGCAACGGCTTGCACGGCCACATTAAAGCGCTGCCTGACTTCCTCAGGGGAGGCATTCACCACGTTGCTCAGCCGTTTGGCATGCAGGCTGCCGTCGGCCAGCGTCACTGCCACTTCGCCGCCTTGCTGGCCCGGGTAGGCCTGCGTCATCTCGTCGTCAACGACCAGTTGCGTCAACGCCAGCAGGCGCTGCATGCGGGCGTCGTCTAGCGTGTCGAAATTGGCTTCGCTCAGGCTGCCGCTCAGCAGCGCCGACACCACGTTGTATTGAATGCTCATCTTGGCTTGCAGCGCATGCGCATACGGGCCGCTGTAATCACAGCCGGGGTAGGCGGCACCGGCGGCGGGCACGCGAATGCTGATGGCGCGTATCTGCTCGGCCGCACAGGCACCGGTGCGCGCCAGCGCCAAGGCCGCCTGGGTCGCGGTTTGCGCGAAATTGCAGGCCGGCACAGGCTTGTGATAAACGGCCATGATCTCGGGCGAGCCGCTAAACAGTTGCACGTGGTCAGCCGCCGCGCGCTTGCCGTGGGCGGCAAACAGCCCGGCTTCGCCGTCCAATGCCGAGGGCGAGGCAAACGCCCCGGCCTGGGCCAGTAACACGGCTTTGAGCGAATTGGCCGCGGCAAAGCCGATGTGGAAATACATTTCGCTGCCGCCGGTGTGAGCCCATTGGTTAAAGCCGCTGACCGTGTTGGCGGCCAGAGCGATGGCATTGGCGGTTTGTGTTTCATTCAGGCCGAGCAGACAGGCCCCGGCGGCGGCGGCGGCCAGCGGCCCGACGATGCCGGTGGGCCGGTGTATGCGGGCAATGCGCGTGTCCATCAGTGCGCCACCCAGTTTGCCGCCGACCTCGTAACCAGCAATGGTGGCCAGCAGCAACTCGCGCCCGCTGACGCGCCGGTATTGCGACAAGGCCAACAGCACCGGCAGTACCACCACGCCCATGTGGCTGATGCTGGCCGAATGCATGTCTTCGCGCACCAGCCCGTGGCCCATGACGCCGTTGACAAAAGCAGCGTCTGCATACTGTGCTGCACAAGGCGTGGCGATGATGTCGGCAAGCCCTGTCAGTGGTGTGTGACTGGCGTGCTGTGTCTGTATGGAGGACAAGGCCTGGCGGCTCCAGGCTTTGTCGCGCGCCTCGAAAGCACAGCCTATGAAATCGTACAAACAGGTGTTGACCTTGGCCGTCGTCGAGGCATCAATCAGGTCGGCAGGCAGATGCGCGAGTTGCGCAGCCAGACGCAGCGCCAGGGGCGGTGTACCGGCTGGGGCGTCATGCGCCGGGGTTGGGGGGTGCGACATACTGCTGACTCCAAGGGCACTGACATCGGCGTACCGTTGGGGTCGCTCTAATGCAAGACAGGGCTGCATCCTAGTCGCACCGCAACTGTGACACCATTGTGTTTTCCCTCATAAAAACGCCAGACGCTGGAAAACGCGGTGGTCCAGGTGCTGTTTTCAAAGCTACAGTGATTGATTTATTCTGTTCAAAAAGGAACGTATGTCAGCCTTGGAAAACTATGAAGTGTTTGCCATCCGCTACGCCACCCGTGTCGGTGCGCGGCGCGACCATTTTGTCGGCGGCGACCCGCATGACGAAGCCATGCGCATGGATTATTTCGTCTGGGTGGTGCGCAATGCCAATCGCACTGTCGTCATAGACACCGGTTTTCTGCCTGAGATGGCGCTCAAGCGCCAGCGCGAATTGCTGATCCGCCCAAGCGCCGGACTGGCGCTGCTCGGCGTCAATCCGGCCGAAGTGCGCGACGTGGTACTGACCCACATGCACTACGACCACGTCGGCGGCTTTGATGATTTCCCCAAGGCCAACTTCCATTTGCAGGATGCGGAGATGGGTTTTGCCACCGGCCGGCACATGTGCAACCACTACATGCGCCACGGCTACGAAGGCGATGACGTGGCCGCCATGGTCAAGCTGGTTTACAAAGACAGGGTGTGTTTTCACAAAGGCACGCATGAACTGGCCCCCGGCTTGTCGCTGCACCATGTCGGCGGTCACACCGACGGTTTGCAATGCGTGCGAGTCAACACCGCACGCGGCTGGGTGGTGCTGGCATCTGACGCCAGCCATTACTACGAACACATACGCAGCCAGCGGTTCTTCAGCATTGCGTTTAATCTGGGCGACATGCTGAACGCTTACCGCACCATCAATGAATTGGCCGATTCGCCCGACCACGTGATTCCCGGCCACGACCCGCTGGTCATGGACTATTACCCCGCGCCTACGCCAGAGTTGCAAGGGATTGCGGTACGGCTGGATGTGGCACCAACTGCCTCCGCTTGAGTCTTAACGCTGCGTTGGCGTTTGCGCCCCGGCCGCATGGCGACAATGCAAGCCATATGATTTTCAACGCTGAACAAACCGCCGCCGCGCTGCCTTACCCACAACTGGTCGAATGCATGTCGGCCTTGCTGCGCGACACGTCGGTGTCGGTACCGCCGCGCCTGGTGCACGCCGTGTCGGACACCAGCAGTTTGTTTGTCATGCCGGCCTCAGACAAGCAGTTGGCCATCACCAAGCTGATCACCTTTGTCGCCGATAACCCTGCTCGTCAACTGCCGGCGATACAAGGCGATGTGCTGGTATTCAACGCGGTGAACGGTCGCCGTTTGTGCCTGCTTGACGGCCCGACGGTGACGGCTCGGCGCACCGCCGCCGTGTCCTTGCTGGCTGCGCAGCAGTTGGCACCAAACCCCAAAGGCAAGTTGCTGATCGTCGGGGCCGGTGTGCAAGGGCGCTCGCACTTGGAAGCATTCGCGCAAGGTCTGGGCGTGAAAGAAGTGAGGGTGGCTTCGCGCAGCCGCGCCAGCGCTGAGGCTTTGGTGGAGCACGCCATCAGCTTAGGTCTACAAGCGCAAGTGGTAGACAACGCCGACGAAGCGCTGGCCGAATGCAGTCTGGTGGTGACGGCGACCAGTGCCCAGCAAATCGCCATGCGGGCGCGGCCCACAGACGACGCGTTTGTGTGTGCGGTAGGCGCGTTCAGTCCGCGCATGGTGGAGTGGGCACCGGAGGTTTGTCTGCACATGGCGCAGCACGGGCGCATTGTGGTTGATACGCGCGACGCTGACCATGAAGCCGGTGATTTATTGCAAGCCGGTTTGGATGTGTCGCGATTTGCCAGTTTGCAAGACGTGGTGCGTGGTCTGGCATCCGTCGTGGACACACACAAAGGCCCGGTGTTTTTCAAAAGCTGTGGCTGGGCCGGTTGGGATTTGGCGGCGGCCCGCTGTGCGGTGCAAGGAATGAACCGGCAAAAATAAACCGTTGACGAGGCACAATCGCTCCCACATGCCCGCCGATCAGCCAACTGTTACCAGCACCGAGCGCAAACCGCTGTCCATGCCGCAAAAAGCCTTGCGCAAAATGGGCTTGCTGCGCCCGGTCGACATGGCTTTGCATTTGCCCATGCGTTATGAAGACGAAACCAAGTTGGGCACACTCGGCACTGCACGCGACGGTGACAACTTGCAATTCGAAGCCGTGGTGCAAAGTTGTCAGGTGGTGTTCAAACCGCGTCGCCAATTGCAAGCGGTGGTGAGTGATGGCAGCGACAGTTGCACGCTGCGTTTTTTCAATTTCTACCCGAACATGCAAAAGGCCTTGGAGGTCGGACGCAAAGTGCGATTGCGCGGCGAGTTGCGCGGCGGCTTCATGGGTTACACGATGATGCACCCGACGGTGCAAGCCGCTGGTTCGCCCTTGGCGGCTGCGCTGACACCGGTCTACCCGAGCACCGCCGAATTGCCGCAAGCCTATTTGCGCAAAGCCGTGCAGGGCGGACTGGCCCGCGCTTTGCAAAGCGACGCATTTACTGAAACCATTCCGCGCGAGCATTTGCCACCACGCAGTTGGGGCTTGCGCGAGAGCTTGCAGTTTTTGCATCACCCCGCGCCCGATGTGTCTTTGGGGGAATTGGAAGACCGCAGCCACCCGGCTTGGCAACGCCTGAAAGCCGAAGAACTGCTGGCGCAGCAGTTGTCGCAATTGCAGGCCAAGCGCGAACGCCAGTTGTTGAATGCACCGGTGCTGGCGCACAGTACACAAACAGACGGCGTGCTGGCGCAGTTGCACGCTGTCTTGCCTTTCAAGTTGACCGGCGCGCAGCAACGCGTGGTGAATGAAATCGCCAACGACGTGGCGCGTGCCGTGCCCATGCACCGCTTGCTGCAAGGCGATGTCGGTTCGGGCAAAACCGTGGTGGCAGCATTGGCGGCGGCGCAATGCATAGACGCGGGCTGGCAATGCGCGTTGATGGCACCGACCGAAATACTGGCCGAGCAGCATTTCGCCAAACTCATAGGCTGGCTGGCGCCGGTGTTGCAGCCGCTGGGCTTGCAAGTCGCTTGGCTGACCGGCAGCCAGAAGAAAAAAGAACGCGACAGCATGCTGGCCATGGTGGAAAGCGGCGAGGCTGCGCTGGTGGTCGGCACGCATGCGGTCATTCAAGACAAAGTGCATTTCAAAGCGCTGGGCTTGGCCATCATTGATGAGCAACACCGCTTCGGCGTGGCGCAACGCTTGGCGCTGCGGCAAAAGCTGTCTGACGCAGAAACTTTCGGCGAGCAGGCGGCGGGCGCGCCGCAAGAACCGCATTTGCTGATGATGAGCGCGACACCGATTCCACGCACCTTGGCCATGAGTTATTACGCCGATTTGGATGTGTCCACCATAGACGAGCTGCCGCCGGGGCGCACGCCCATCGTCACCAAGCTGGTGGCCGAAACCCGGCGGGATGAAATCATTGAGCGCATTCGCGCCCAATTGCAAGAGGGCCGGCAGATTTACTGGGTGTGTCCGCTGATCGAAGAAAGCGAAGCACTGGATTTGCGCAACGCCACCGACACGCACCAGGATTTGTGCGCGGCTTTGCCCGGCGTCATGGTCGGCCTCTTGCATTCGCGCATGCCGCAGGCCGAGAAAAAAGCCGTCATGTCCTTGTTTGTGCAAGGGCAAATGGGCGTGCTGGTCAGCACCACGGTGATCGAGGTAGGCGTGGATGTGCCGAATGCCTCGTTGATGGTGATCGAGCACGCCGAGCGTTTCGGCTTGAGCCAGTTGCACCAGTTGCGCGGCCGCGTCGGGCGCGGCGCGGCAGCGTCTGCTTGCGTGCTCTTGTATTCGCTGGGCGAACACGGGCGGCTCAGCGACACCGCGCGGGCGCGTTTGCGGGCCATGGCCGAGACCGGCGACGGCTTTGAGATTGCCCGGCGCGATTTGGAGATACGCGGTCCTGGCGAGTTTTTGGGTTCGCGCCAAAGTGGTGCTGCCATGTTGCGGTTTGCCGATCTGGCGGTGGACGGCGACTTGTTGCAATGGGCGCAACAACTCGCGCCACTGATGCTGGATCAGCACCCGCAAAACGCAGCCCGGCACGTGGAACGCTGGTTGGGTGGAAAATCCGACTTTCTCAAAGCTTGAACACACCATGACCCTGACCGAACTGAAATACATCGTTGCCGTGGCACGCGAAAAGCATTTCGGCCGCGCGGCCGAAGCCTGCTTTGTGTCCCAGCCCACGCTGTCGGTCGGCATCAAAAATCTGGAAGAGGAATTGCAGGTCAAATTGTTTGAGCGCAGCGCCAACGAAGTGGCGGTGACGCCGCTGGGCGAAGACATCATTCGCCAAGCGCAAAGCGTGCTCGAGCAAGCGGCCAACATCAAAGAGATTGCCAAGCGCGGCAAAGATCCGCTGGCCGGTCCGCTGCGCTTAGGCGTGATCTACACCATCGCGCCGTATTTGTTGCCCGAACTGGTGCGTCACAGCATAGACATGTCGCCGCAAATGCCGCTGATGCTGCAAGAAAACTT
>Ga0214919_10006193_pt1 | contig 16541 bp, 14 predicted proteins | sample LL1503_MetaG_FD_177994 | JGI IMG/M metagenome (GOLD analysis project Ga0214919, IMG submission 177994) | Freshwater microbial communities from Lake Lanier, Atlanta, Georgia, United States - LL-1503 | ecosystem: Environmental > Aquatic > Freshwater > Lake | place: USA: Georgia | collected... | reverse complement strand
CCCATTCCACTATTTTTAACACCACCAAAAGGCAATGATGCAATAGCAGCAAAGGAGATTGCTGAATTGATAGAAACCATGCCACATTTGAGTTGTGTGGCAATTTCATGACCATGGTGTTTAGACCAAACAGCAGCAGCCAAACCGTATGAGGTGGCGTTAGCTCTTTTTATTGCTTCATCCATAGTTGGAACGCGATTTACAATCAAGACTGGTCCAAAAGTTTCTTCGGTAATCGCAGGTGATGATTCAGCTACCTCACAAATAATTACTGGATCTACAAAAGGCTTATGCACTGAGTCAGTTCCCCCAACAATTGCTGAGCCGCCATCATGTAGAGCGCTACTAATGTGAGATTGAATTATATCTAACTGACGAGGCATTGTTGCGGGTCCATAATCGACACCTGCAGATATTGCATTTGCTTTAGATTTTAATAGTTCAATAAATTTATCAGCGACTACTTCATGCACATATACCCGTTCTGCGCTAATGCATGTTTGACCGGCGTTTGACATCCCAGACCACAATGTAAATTCAGCCGCAAGATCTAAATTTGCATCTCTATCAACAATTACCGGATCTTTACCACCGCATTCAAGTACAAAGGGAATCATCTTCTCGACACAAACAGCACCAACTTTTTTAGCAGTCTCTGTAGATCCAGTGAATGAAATTTTATCTACTCCAGATGCAGCTGTTGTTAAAAATTTTCCAGTTTCTGGCAAACCTGGAATTACTGTCAAGAGATCATGCTCTGGGTGCACTTCACGAAGCGTTGCCTCTAGCCATATTGCAACAGCAGGTGTGTACTCACTTGGTTTGAATACCACCGTATTACCCGCAGCCAATGCGTAAGCGATTGATCCCATTGGGGTGAAAATTGGATAATTCCATGGACCGATAACGCCAACTACACCAAATGGAGAGCGTTCAACTTGCGCGGACATATTTGCCATCAACAAGCCAGGTGAGCGCTTAGTAGTTTTCAAGTAAAAGCTGGCTTTGCGTGCAGCCCAACCCAGATGGCCAATTGCAAGCGAAGTTTCAAGTTTCGCATCGCTAAATGGTTTACCAGTTTCAGTTGAAACCAATTGAGCACCTTCATCAATACGTTTTGTCAAAAGCTGATTCCAAGCCAAGAGAATTTTCCGGCGACTATGGCCACTTTGGGAAGCCCACCAAATTTGGGATTCGCGAGCGCGCTCGATAGCTTCTTGAACCTGGTGTGCGGAAGTATTTGGATAATTTGCAAAAACGGTACCAGTTGCCGGGTAGTGGGTAGCAAAAGTTACATCTGTGGTTTGCGACATCTGCTAATCATCTCAGTTCGCCGCACTTTTCAGCAATAAAGGAATAAATCAGTAATTTCCTCGACTTTGTTAGCGCATAATTAGACAATGACCGAACTGATCAGAGCAAGCACTGTGCTCCCGGCCGATCGTGAACCATTTAAGTTGTTGACCTCTGATGGCTTGAACTTGGTCGCTGAGATTGCCAGACCGTTAAAACCTATTAAATCTAGTTCCGGAACATTGGTGATGCTGCACCCTTTGCCAACAGCCGGTGGAATGATGGATAGTCATATCTTCCGTAAAGCCGCAGCACGTTTGCCAGAGTTGGCTGATTTAAATATTTTGCGTTTCAACTCGCGTGGAACAGAGAGTGAAGCTGGTCGTAGCGATGGCAATTTTGAAAATGGTGATGGTGAAATCCATGATGTCCAAGCTGCAATTGATTATGCCGCAACTAATTTAGGCGCTGAAAATCTTTGGATAGTTGGTTGGTCTTTCGGAACAGATTTAGCACTTCGTCATGCCAGAGATCCACGTGTTAAGGGATTGATTTTACTTAGCCCTCCATTGCGTACTTCTAATTTGAGCGATCTGCAATGGTGGGCAAATGATGGCCGGCCGGTAATTGCTCTTGTTCCCGAGTTTGATGACTACTTAAAACCAAAAGAAGCGGTAACTGCTCTTGCGCCGCTAACACAGATTGAAATTATTCCTGTTGATGGAGCAAAGCACCTTTGGGTGGGCGAACCATACGTTTATCGGGTGTTAAACGAAATTACTAAAATTGTAAACCCTGCAAAAGTGCCATTACCTACTGAGTATTAACTTTTTTCAGCACGTGGGAAAACTACTTCTTCTAAAATCAAAATAACTGCTGCGGCAACTGGGACTGCAAGCAAACCACCAACTAATCCAAGAAGCGACGTTCCAATTAATGCTGAAACGATGGTGACTATTCCAGGTATTGAGAGAGCGCGCTTCATTATTCTTGGTGCAATTATGTAATTTTCAATTTGCACATAAGTTAAATAAATTATGAATGCCACTAAACCAGTAGTCGGCGTTTGGGAAGCTGCCACAATCGTAAAAATTGAACCGGCAATAAAATGTCCTACAAGTGGAATCAAAGCCGCTACAAATACGACCATAGCAATTGAAGTGGCATAGGGAATTCGAAGAATTTCTCCGACCACAAACATCACTACTGCTGCTAATGCAGAAATAGAAACTTGGCTTCCAACAAAAGTTCCAATGCGAGCGATAATTTCATCTGAGATATTTGCAATTCGCTCACGACGCGAAGCTGGAGCTAAGCGGTAAGCAATTTTAGTTATCTGTGGAAGCGAACTTAAAAAATAAAGAGTTAATACGATAATAGTTAGTGCTGAAAATGCTCCAGACAATACTGACTTTCCAACTCCAACAATTCCACCAAAAGCCGTCAATACAAATTTTCCATCTTTAATCCAAAGTTGCAACTTACTTTGCAGAGTATCGATTATTCCATACTGTTCATTTAAATGAGCAATTGTTGGATTTTTGGTTAAATTATTTAATAATTCTGGCGAAGTAGCGATGAGTTGATTGCTTTGAGAAATAATAGGGGGAATAACTAAATATCCAAAGATAATTACAAAACCAATTACACATGCGAAAATCACAGCAACGGCATTTGATCTTTTTAACCCACGTCTCCTAATTGCCTCAACTGCTGGGTTTAATCCCATCGCTAAAAACATTGCTACAACTAACAACACAAAAACTTGGCTTACTGATGCGAGCGCACGCATCAGAGTCAGCGCAGTTAGCGCCCCGAGAGCTGCTAAAAAGCCAAAGTAAAAGGGGTGAGATTGATTAAATGGAGCGCCAGGCTCACCAAATGATGGATCTGCGCCAGATTTCGAGGCCATAAGGGTGAGTTTAACTCCCGTTAACTTAAATAGGCGAGAATATGGCCATGGCGTTGACGATTCTAGGTTCCGGAGAAGAGATCGCCTTATTGACCTCGTTGCATTGGGAACTCCCATTAGAACAGTGGGAGGAAGAACCCGAACTTGGAGCGCAGCGTGGTATTTCACGGCATGTAGTTCGCCTGGTAAATGTAGGTACACCTGAAAAAGCAGAAGTTTTTGCAATTAAGGAAACTGTCCCCGAATTCGCAAAACGTGAGTACGCCCATCTTCGGGAGTTAGCAAATAGATCCGCTCCATCAGTTGAGCCAATTGCAGTTGTTGATGGTCGCGAAAGTTTAACAGGTGTTCCACTTCCGGCAATTATCGTCACTCGGTATCTGCCATTTTCACTTCCTTACCGAATTATTTTGACGCGAAATGTAACTCCATACGAAATTGAAACAATGGGAAGTGCGCTCTCACTTTTATTAGTTCGTTTACATTTATTAGGATTTTGGTGGGGGGATTGCTCACTTTCAAATACCTTGTTTCGTCGTGATGGTGATGGTTTTGCTGCTTATTTAGTAGATGCCGAAACCGGTGAATTTCAAGAACATTTATCAAATGGTCAGCGAGAGCATGATTTAGAGATTGCCCTCTTTAATGTGGCTGCAGAGTTAGATGATTTAGCATCTGGTGGATTGCTGCACCCGGGAATTGATCCGATCCGTTCAAGTGAAGCAGTCGTCAAACGTTATCGCAGGCTTTGGGCGATGTTAAAAGAGAAGCAAGAGTTAGATGCGACAGATCGCAAAGCGGTAGAACGGGCGATGCGAGCACTGCAAGATTTAGGTTTTGCGGTAGAAGAAGTTTCTGTTTCATTAGATGGTGCAAAACAAGCGTTAATTTTCCAGCCGAAGTTAGTAGCTGCCGGTTATCACCAAAATCGTTTGCGAAATTTAATAGGATTAGAGGCAGAGGAGTTGCAGGCAAAGCGAATCTTGGCCTCATTCGATAGATATCGTGCGCGCGAATCAACACCACTTCCACCAGAGCGTGAAACTGCAAGAAAGTGGCAGCGAGAAATATTTAATCCAATCATGAGTTCCACGCCTGATTCCTTGCGTGGGAAATTGCCACCGGCACAGTTATTCCATGAAGTGCTAGAACATCGTTGGTTTCTTAACGAACGAGCGGGTGAAGATGTCGGTCTGCCAACAGCGGCTGCTTCATATTTTGCAGATGTATTACCGGGAAGACTTGATTACAACGCACTCAGACTTTAAGGCCTTTAACGACTCTAAGCCTTTAACGAGTTTAAAAAATTTACTTTCAAATTTAATGTGCTTGCACGAGTTCAATAAGGACGCCACCACAATCTTTTGGATGTAAGAAATTAATTAGCACTCCCTTAGTTCCAACTACTGGTAGTGGATTTAATACTCTTATTCCCAAATCGACAGCCGCATCCATAGCAGCCTGCAGATCCTTTACAGTAAGTGCTAGCTGTTGAATTCCGGGTCCATTTTTACTTAAGAATTTTCCGATTGGTGATTCCGGAGTTAAAGGAGCCAGCAATTGCAAAGTTGAATTACCAGTAGTGCCGATAGAGAGCATTGCTTCATGCACCCCTTGCGCAGAGTTAATTTCTTGATGAAGTAAGACCGCACCAAAAATGTTTTGATAGAAAGTAATGCCCTCATTTAAATCTGCAACTGCCACACCTACATGGTCAAAACCGATAATCCCCGGAATATTAGGAATGATCGGGGGTTGACTCGCAAAAGCGTTCATAGCGTCGTATCGTGTCATATGTGAGTCCAGACCCGGCTTTTGATAGCGAAGCGCTTGCCCGTGGCGAGATAGCCCTCGATATACCCGCTTTAGCAAAAGCAATTTCATGGATTGAAGATGGCGGGAAATTGCCCGATCAACTAGTGGCCGAAGGTGCGTTAACGAGCCGGAGTATCGGCATAACCGGTTCCCCTGGAGTTGGTAAATCCACCATCACTTCAGCATTGGTGAAGGCGATCCGCAAAGGTGGGGAGTTAGTTGCGGTTTTAGCGGTAGATCCATCTTCACCCATTACTGGGGGAGCGCTACTAGGAGATCGAATTCGGATGCAAGAGCATTACTTGGATGCTGGGGTTTATATCCGTTCGATGGGTTCGCGCGGACATTTAGGTGGGTTGGCTGCGGCCACTCCACAGGCAATTGCTTTAGTAGCAAAAGCCGGTTTCAGCGAAATTATTGTTGAGACTGTTGGAGTTGGACAGAGTGAAGTTGAGATTATGAAGTATGTAGATACCGTAATCGTCTTATTGGCGCCTGGGATGGGTGATGGAGTTCAAGCAGCAAAAGCTGGGATCTTAGAGATTGGCGATATTTACGTAATTAATAAGAGTGATCGAGATTTAGCAGGCGCCGAAACTGTGGCAGCAGAATTGGCCAGATCAATCGAATTATCACCACGTGCAGATGGTTGGAAACCAGAAATCTTAATTGCATCGGCGCAGGAAAATATTGGAATTAATGAAATTCTAGGCGCGGTCGAAAACCACCGTAAATGGCGCAAATCGGTGGCAGGATAGCGCGGTGAGTATTTCGAGTGGATTGCCGCAGCAATTTAACCGAGCGATAGATTTAAGCGCCTTAGCCGCCAAAAAAACACCACCCCAAGATGCGATTAGTGCAGGTGGTAGCGCTCGCCGTGATGTTGATGAAAACTCACTTGTAAAAGAGATTATTCCAAGTTCAAAAGAAGTTCCGGTAATTTTGGTTGTTTGGTCGCCTCGAAGTGAGGAATCTCAATTATTAGTTCAAGGGCTAGAGGCACTCCATCGCAAACATAACGAGGTATCACAAAGATGGTCTTTAGCGGTTTTGAACGCTGATGCACAACCGGAAGTTGCCCAAGCATTACGAGTTGCGACCATTCCCACCGTCATGGCAATTATCGCCGAACAGGTTGCGCCACTATTTGATTCAATGATTCCTCCAGATCAACTTGAAGTTGTCTTAAACAAAGTGGTTGAACTTGCCGCCGAGCAGGGAGTAACTGGAATATCAAATGGCATTCAAAATGAGCAGATAATTCCAGATGATCCTGACCTATTAATTGCTGACCAAGCATTGGAAGACAATGATTTTCCAGCGGCCATCACAGCCTTTGAAAAAATATTAGCGCGCAAACCAGGAGATCCCGAAGCAACACAAGGATTAGCAAACGCAAAGTTATTATTACGTACTTCATTATCAGATGCAGCCACAGCCCAAGCCGCAGTTCTTGCTAATCCAGAAGATGCGAAAGCTCAAGCCTTAGCGGCAGATTTTGAAATTATGTCAGGGCAGGCAGAAGCTGCATTGGATCGCCTGATTAAATTTATTTCATCTAATCCCGGTGGACAGGGCACACAACGCGATATCGCCCGCACTCATCTTTTGGAACTTTTTCAAAACTTCGCCCCTACCGAGCCAATCCTGATCGCCGCTCGATCAGCCCTATCGAAAGCCCTGTTTTAATGAATCCAATAACTAAAAGACATCGTCGACTTTTTGCAATGCTTTATTTCACCTTTGGATTGGGAATTATGTCCTGGGTCCCAAGATTTTCTGAAGTAAAACAAAATTTGGGTTTAAGTAATGGTGAATTTGGCACGATTATTAGTACAGGAGCATTTGGAGTTTTCTTTGCACTATTAATTATTGGTCATGTAGTTCACGCTTATGGCGTTCGTATTGTTCTGATAATTTCTGGACTATGGATGTTTATTGCTATTGCTTCAATAACTTGGATCACTAGTCCAGTTTATTTTCTTTTATTTAACATGACAATTGGTGGAAGTATCTCTGCTTTTAATACAGCGATCACGGCGCAAGCAATCGCCATGGAAAAAGAGTTAAAAAGAAGTTACCTCCCCAAAATGTCAGGTTTTTTCGCAGTGGGTACTCTGGCCACAACTTTTTTAGCTGGAATTGCTGCAAAATTCACCTCAGTGCAAATTCATGCCGGTGTTGTCTCAGCAATATCAGTGTTATTACTTCTTTATATTGTCAAAGAGTTGAACGTCATTTTAATTCCAGCAAATGAAAGTGATGCGGCTAGAGATGCAGTAAGGTTTGCCCAATTTTTTACCTCATTCAAAATCGATTGGATGGTAAATCTCGGTTTACTTTTTGGATCACTTCTTGCTTTCTCTGCCGGAGATTGGGCTTCAATTTACACTCGAGAAGAGTTAGGTCTATCCAAATCTTTGGCTGTTATTCCATTTTTTATCTTTACAATTGGAATCATTACTGGACAACTTGAATACGCAAGATTTGAGAAAAAGTTTTCGATGGTGAAATTGGTTAAGTGGGGTGGAGTAATAGGCGGGGTTGGAATGGCTATCGGAGTTGTAACTGGTCGATGGTTAAGTGATTACTTTCTATGGGGTGGAGTTGCTGTAGCAAGTGTTGGATTTTTAATTGGCGGACTTGGTTGTTCTTTCATTGGTTCGATATTTGTCTCACAAGCAACTAAACGTTCTAAATTGCCAGCAAGTGTTGTAATTGCTCAGTTAAATTCGGTAAATACATTAATAGTTTTTGTGGCAAAAACTATTGTTTCTCTCACCGCACAATTAACTTCAGTCACAGTTGCATTACTAGTTCCGTGCTTACTGCTTTTCTTTACTGGAGTATTTCTACGTAAAGAAAACTAGCCAGATCCTTCAGTATTACCTGGATCTGCAGCCATAATGTCATGCAGTGCGTACTTATCTAGCGCCGCTCTAAGAGTTGCAACTTGAACTTTTCCTTCGCGAACAAGGGAGGCCAAAGTAGCAACAACAATTGATTCGGCATCAACGCGGAAATGTCTGCGCAACGCACCTCGAGTATCAGATAAGCCAAAGCCATCAGTTCCTAATGAGGTAAATGGATTAGCAACCCAAGGAGCCACTTGGTCTTGAACTGCCCGCATGAAATCACTTACGGCGATTACTGGACCAACACTGCCCGCTAATTTTGTGGTGATGTATGCAGTGCGAGGTGATTCAGGGTTCATCATGTTGTGACGATCAACTTCTAATCCATCACGGCGCAATTCGTTCCATGAAGTTACTGACCAAAGATCGGCGGCAACTCCCCAATCTTCAAGAAGTAATTTCTGCGCTTTAATAGCCCAATTAACTCCAACTCCAGATGCCAAAAGTTGCGCATTTAAATCTCTTTTTTCAGCCGCAGCTTGATATTTATAAATTCCACGGACAATGCCATCAACATCTACATTCTCTGGTTCTGCTGGTTGCACATAAGGCTCGTTGTAAACAGTTATGTAGTAGTAGATGTTTTCACTATTTTCGCCATACATCCGCTTCAATCCATCTTTAACAATATGTCCAACTTCGTAACCAAAGGCTGGGTCATAAGCAACCACCGCTGGATTTGTAGAAGCAAGTAAGTGTGAATGTCCATCCTCATGTTGCAAACCTTCACCATTTAGTGTGGTGCGGCCTGCAGTAGCGCCCATAACAAAGCCGCGGCAAAGTTGATCTGCAGCAGCCCAAAAAGCATCACCTGTCCGTTGGAAACCAAACATCGAATAAAAGATGTAAATCGGAATCATTGGCTCATCATGTGTTGAGTAAGATGAACCAACGGCTGTAAAGGATGCAACCGATCCAGCCTCATTAATTCCTTCGTGCAAGATAACGCCATTTGTTGCCTCTTTGTAAGAGAGCATCAATTCGCGATCTACTGAAATATATTTTTGACCATGAGGTGAGTAAATCTTTAGTGTTGGAAAGAGGGAATCCATTCCAAAGGTTCGGGCTTCATCAGGAATGATTGGAACAATTCGTTTGCCAAGTTCCGGGACCTTAACAAGATCTTTCAACAAGCGAACAAATGCCATTGTTGTAGCAATTTCTTGCGTACCTGATCCGCGATTCACAGATTCGTAAGTCTCATCTGGAGGCTGTGGCAAGGCGCGGGAAGCATTTCGGCGATGTGGCATAGAACCACCAAGTAGCGCTCGTCTTTCCATCATGTACTTGTACTCAGGTGAATCTTTACCTGGGTGGTAGTAAGAAGGAGTTTTTGGATCTAACTGCTCATCAGTGAGTGGAATTGCTAAACGATCGCGAAATTCGCGCAGATCCTCGATTGTCATTTTCTTCATTTGATGTGTTGAGTTTCGCGCTTCAAAGTGCGAACCTAAAGTCCATCCCTTAATTGTTTTTGCAAGAATTACTGTTGGCTTACCATTTTTCTGTGTAGCTGCAAAGTAAGCGGCATACAACTTCTTATAGTCATGTCCACCACGTTTTAAATTCCAAATCTTCTCATCACTCCAGTCGGCGACCATTGCTGCAGTACGTGGATCGCGGCCAAAGAAATTTTCACGAATAAATGCGCCGTCTTCAGATTTGAATGTTTGGAAATCTCCATCTGGAGTTGAATTCATTAAATCAAGTAATGCACCTTCACGATCTTTGGACAACAACTCATCCCATTCGCGACCCCAGACAACTTTTAAGACATTCCAACCGGCGCCGCCAAAAATAGATTCAAGTTCTTGAATAATTTTGCCATTGCCACGAACCGGACCATCAAGTCTTTGTAAATTACAGTTGATAACAAAAACTAAATTGTCCAAACCTTCACGCCCTGCAAGAGATAATGCACCAACGCTTTCCGGCTCATCCATTTCACCATCGCCAAGAAAAGCCCAAACTGTTTGTTCGCTGGTGTCCTTTATTCCACGGCCATGTAGGTAACGGTTGAAACGTGCTTGATAAATAGCATTGATTGGACCTAGTCCCATTGAGACAGTTGGGAACTCCCAGAAATCTGACATCAATCTTGGGTGAGGATAAGAAGAAAGTCCGCCACCTTCATGGGATAACTCCTGACGGAAGCCATCCATTTGATGTTCGGTAAATCTTCCTTCTAAAAATGCACGCGCATACATTCCAGGACTTGCATGTCCTTGATAAAAAATTTGGTCTCCGCCACCCGGATGATCTTTACCGCGGAAGAAATGGTTAAAGCCGACTTCATAAAGTGATGCGGATGATGCGTACGTAGAGATATGTCCGCCCACTCCAACACCTGGCCGTTGCGCACGGTGAACAGTTATCGCGGCGTTCCATCTAATAAATGCACGGATCCGTCGCTCGATAGCTTCATTGCCTGGGAATTCTGGCTCAAGATGTGGGGGAATAGTGTTGATGTAATCAGTGGTGCGCAGATTTGAAACAGAAATTGATTTTTCGTGCGCATGTTGTAGCAAACTTAATAATAAGTATCTGGCTCTGACTGGCCCACCAGTTTCGAGTGCCGCATCAAGTGATTGATGCCATTCAGCTGTTTCTTCTGGATCAATATCAACAAGTTGATCAATCATTTGAATATCAGCCGCGCCGGGCTCCTGCTCATTCATGCGTCGCTCCCCTCATTTCAACCAATCCAACCAACTCAACCAACTCAGGTTGGGCTTCAACTAAATAAGCCGTCGCGGAGTATTCTCCCCCTTTTCTTGCAATAGGTCACATTCACCCCTATTTCAGCATTTTCTTGGCTTTTCGCCCAAAAGGACTTGCCAATCCCCGCTTCGGGTAGTGGACTACTCCTGTTGAAGAGAGCGGGGTAACGCCGCTACCGATCGAAGGGAAGTGAGTGAGCAGCACGGGGATGATTACCCGGTTGGGTATCAGTGCAGGAGACCTGATCCTTGAGATTGGGGAAGATAGTGATTGTGATCAAGAATTACGTAAAGAAATTTTCGCAACTTCCGGAAATCAACCAGTGGGTGATGATGATGGTGAAGTTGTTGATGTTGTACTTCTTTGGTGGCGTGAAGAAGATGGCGATTTAGTAGATGCACTCGTTGATTCGTTAACTTTTTTAGCAGTTAATGGCATCATCTGGTTATTAACTCCAAAAATGGGCCGGCCAGGACATGTCGAACCAAGTGATATTCAAGATAGTGCTCCAACCGCGGGCCTTGCACAAGCCTCATCTTTCGCTGTCAGTGCCGATTGGAGCGCAACCAAGTTGATGGCTCCAAAAGCCGGACGGCGCTAAAGCCTTTAAGATGTAATTAGCATTTAACTTTTCCAGCCATCCAGATCATCTAAACCATCTAAGTAAAGCAAACGAGGGAGTAGCAAATGAGTTCACCAGCAGTCGGTTCAGTTGCACCAGAGTTCGAATTAACAAATCAGCATGGGCAGAAAGTTTCACTGGCTTCTTTCCGCGGTAAAAAAAATGTAGTTGTGCTTTTTTATCCTTTTGCATTTTCGGGAATTTGCACCGGCGAACTGTGTGCACTTCGCGACGATTTAGCGCCATTTCAAAATGACGAAGTAGAACTACTAGCCATTTCTTGCGATCCGATGTACTCACTTAAAGCATTTGCAGATGCAGAAAAATACGAGTTTTCATTACTCGCTGATTTCTGGCCACATGGTGAAGTTGCCAATAAATATGGTTTATTTCAAGAAGAGCGTGGCTTTTCAACCAGAGGAACTTTCGTCATTGATAAAAGTGGAGTTACCCGCTGGAGCGTTGTAAATGGACCAGGAGAAGCACGTGATATTGCTGCATATAAGGCGGCTTTAGCAGCCATTTAATTCGGCTAGACTTTGTGACGTTGGGTGCTTAGCTCAGTGGTAGAGCGTCTCGTTTACACCGAGAATGTCGGGGGTTCGAAACCCTCAGCGCCCACCAATATTTATTAATAGTGTTAATTTATTGGTATTAAAAAAATCGCAAATATGGCGAGACGGTGAGATGGCGAGTAATTCTATGAAAGCTAGCGAGCTGGTTGAACTGCTGAATAAGCGTTATGACCCTTCCACAGCAGAAATTTGGGATCACGTAGGTGTTGTCTGCGGTGATTTAAATAATGAAGTTAAGAAAATCTATTTTTGTGTTGATGTTCTTCCTGAAACCGTGTCCGAGGCGATTGCTTGGAACGCAGATTTCATTATTGCTCACCACCCTCTATTACTGCACGAATTAGCTGAAGTCGCCGAAGGCGAACTTCCTATTGTTACCGCTCCATGGAAAATTGCATTGCAAGAAAAATTAATTAGCGAAGGAATTGTTTTATTAACTGCTCATACCAACGCTGACAAAGCAACTCCTGGAGTAAGTGATGCACTTGCACGTTTTCTCGGGATTACAAATTTAATTTCACTACCTGGAGATATCGGTCGAGTTGGCACACTGCCTGAAGCGATATCACTTAAATACTTTGCAGCAAAAGTAAAATCAATTTTGCCAATAAGCAAAGCGGGAATAAGAGTTTTTGGAAACCCAGAACAGATAATTAATCGCATTGCTGTTTCTGGAGGATCAGGTGACCATTTGTTAGCGACGGTTCGTTCGGCAGATGTTGATCTATATTTGACCGCCGATCTTCGCCATCACCCGGTAAGTGAAGCGATTGAAAGTGGGTCGCCAGCGTTGATCGATGCTGGACATTTCGCCACCGAATGGCCCTGGTTAAATCAAGCGGCAACCCTTTTGGCTCAAGATTTAGCAAGCGGCGGGTACGCTTCGGTTGAGATGAAAATATCAACACTGTCAACGGACCCGTGGAGTTTTTCATGAAGGCAACGCCTGAAGATCAACTTCGATTGCTGGATTTACAGAAAGTCGATGCAGAGATTGATTTGCTTAACCACAGAGCAAAAAATCTTCCAGAACATTTACAAATTGCCGAACTTGAAGCGATAAAGCAAAGCAGTGATAGTGAACTTAGCCTGGTTTCAATTGATGAAGCCGATGTAAAACGTGAAGTAGCTAAAGCGGATGCAGATGCAGAGCAAGTGCGCACTCGCAAAAGCCGAGATGAAGCACGCCTGGCATCCGGACAAGGTTCTGCAAAGGATCTAGAACATTTACAGCATGAATTACTCTCTCTCACTCGTCGGGTAAATGATCTTGAAGAGATTGAGTTAGAAATCATGATGCGGCTTGATGAATTCACAAGTAAAGCAAATGAATATCGGGCTGTTATTGCTGACGCTGATGCAAAATTAGAAGTGCTAACTACCAGTAGAGATAAGCAGTTAAGTGAATTAGCTATAAATGTAAAAAATCTGAAGGAAGAAAGAACAATGATCGCTGGGAAGATCGCGACAGAGTTTCTGGCACTTTATGAAAAATTACGGGCAAGCAATGAAGGCGTAGGAGCTGCTGCGATTGTTCGCAAACGGTGCTCTGGATGCCATTTGGATTTAACTGCGATTGATGCTGAAAAATTCAAGCAAGCACCTGCAGATGATGTGCTTCGTTGTGAGGAGTGCCGGCGAATTTTAATTCGTACTGTTGACTCTGGACTTGTTTAATGGCACGCGAATTAATCATTGAAGCCGATGGTGGCTCACGTGGAAACCCCGGTCCTTCAGGATTTGGTGCAGTTGTAAAAGATGCTAAAACCGGAGCCGTATTAAAAGAGATATTTGAATTTATTGGGATAGCAACAAATAATGTCGCTGAATATAGTGGTTTGGTTGCCGGGTTAACTGCGGCAAATGAGATTGATCCTGAAGCGCAAATTCACGTCCGTATGGATAGCAAATTAGTAATTGAACAGATGTCAGGCCGTTGGCAGATTAAGCATCCAGATATGCGAATCCTTGCCGCTCAAGCACGGAAAGTCCATGCGCCGAATTTAGTCGATTACACCTGGATTCCCAGAGAAGAAAACTCGGCTGCAGATCATTTAGCAAATCGGGCCATGGATGGTGCGGTTACACCGAACGCTGATCCAGCCCAACAAGTTAATTTTATGACTGAGCGTTTAACCTCAGGTGAAGCGGCAACAACTTTTTACTTTGTTCGCCATGGCGAAACAGTACTAACTAATAGCAGGGCATTCTCTGGTGCAAACGGAACCAATCCATCTTTAAATGAGATTGGATTTACGCAAGCGGAAAATGTAGCCCGTGAAATGGCCAAGATTCAGCCAGATTTTTTGATTGCATCACCGATGTTACGAACTAAACAAACGGCTGAAGCCATCAGTAAAAGTACCGGCTTGCAGATTGAAGAAGATTCAACTTGGCTGGAATGTGCTTTTGGTGATTGGGATGGTTTTACTTTCCAAGAGATCAAAGCAAAATTTCCAGTTGAAGCCCAACTTTGGCTCAATTCACCGGGGTACGAACCACCTAATGGGGAGTCATTTGATGAAGTTGGCGAGCGTGTAGATGCCGCGATTGATTATGTGGCAGCAAAGTATGTTGGCAAGAAAGTTTGCATCGTTACGCACAATGTTGTCATTCGCGAAATTGCCAGAATTACATTAATGGCACCAGGTGCGGCAGTTTTCCACATAGATGCAGCGCCGTGTTCTATTACTACATTGTCAGTTTGGCCGAGCGACGGATTACGCGTTTTAAGAACATTTAGCGAAGTAGGACACCACCGATGAAAAGCGATGATAAAAATTTCTTAGTAGGTAAGAAAGTGATGATCACAGGCGCAGCAAGTGGCATCGGTAAATCTTGCGTGATTGCATTTGTTGAAGCCGGAGCCGATGTTTTAGCAGTTGATTCAAACCCACAGACTCTTGCGGCGTTAGCAGCCGAATTCAAGGTTGCCACAAAAGTTGCTGATCTGAGCACTCCGGAAAAATACTTCCCAGATCTTTTAGAGATTGATATTTTGATTAACAACGCGGGAGTTCAGCACATTGCTCCTATTGAGGAATTTCCGCTTGCGCAAGCAGATTTAATGTTTTCGCTGATGCTGCGGACTCCATTTTATTTAACCCAGAAAGTTCTTCCACATATGTACGCTAAAAAATGGGGGAGAATTATTGGGATATCAAGCATTCATGGACATATCGCATCTCCTTACAAATCGATTTACACAACTGTTAAGCATGGACTTGAAGGGTTAACAAAAGTAACTGCATTAGAGGGCGGTCCACATGGGGTTACTGCAAACACAATTGCACCTTCATATGCTCGCACCGCTTTGGTAGAGAAACAGATTAAATCGCAAGCAGAGATCAACAACCTCTCTGAAGCACAGGTGGTAGATGAGATCATGTTGGCTCCTTCTGCAATAAAACGCCTGATCGAACCAGAAGAAATAGCTCAACTCGCGCTGTATCTGTGCGGTCCATATTCAAATTCAATCAGCGGCTCTTCCTTTGGAATTGATAATGGATGGACCGCTCGGTGAGAACACCCACTTGGGTGCCAGATCCAGATAGCGGCGCTGCATTAAAGAAGTTCTTTGAAGAAGTTAAAGTAAAATATCAGATTAAGGATTTATCAGAGTTACAAAAATGGTCAGTTGAAAATTCTGGTCAATTTTGGAGTGAGGTTTGGGATTTTTTTGGGGTGATTGGCGAGAAAGGGGATCGCTCGCACATTCCTAGCAAATTGCCTGAGGCAAATTACTTTCCTGATGCAAAGTTAAGTCATCTTGAGAATTTACTAGCCGGCGGTGGGGCGATATCTGTTGTTAAAGAAAGAGATATTGCAAATGCTGGAGAACAGATCACACATAAAGATTTAGTAGGAATGGTTTCAGCGCTAGTCAATACTTTTCAAGAACAGGGAATTGGTGAATCAGATCGAGTAGTTGCCATTCTTCCGGTTGGAATAGAAGTTTTAGTGACTACGTTGGCGGGATTTGGTGTTGGCGCAACTGTTGCTACTGCGTCCCCTGAGTTTGGCGCCGAAGCGATTTTGGCGCGCTTTTTTCAACTAGAACCAACGGTTTTGGTTTTTAGCAATTCATATCCATGGCAGGGGAAAGAGTTAGATCGCAGCCAAATGGTGGCTCAAGTTGCAAAAGCACTTCCTTCCCTGAAATTAATTATCGGATTAAGCGCAAATAATGAATTACCAGAAATAGTTTTATGGTCAGCGGCAACTTCAAATTCAGCGCAAATAAGTTTCACGAGAAGAAGTTTTGATCATCCAGCCTATGTGCTATTTACTTCAGGGACTACTGGAGCACCAAAAGGCTTGGTACATAGAAGCGGCGGAGTATTACTAAAACATCTGGTTGAGATGAAATTACATTGTGATATCAAAGCCGGCGATCGTGTTTGTTTTTACACAACTACCGGTTGGATGATGTGGAATTGGGAATTATCTGTCTTGGCAACAGGAGCAGATTTAGTTTTGTATGACGGGGCACCGGCATTTCCGGATTCGCTTCGGCTATTTCACTTTGCGCGCGAACAGAAATTAACTCATCTTGGACTTTCGGCAAGATTGTTAGATCTGATCCGTGAGCAACATAATGATTTGAAAGTTTTGGGAGATCTGCCTGATTTACGAGTAATCATGGTTACCGGTTCTCCACTTTCGCAAGCAACTGCACAATGGGTGAG
>Ga0214919_10006190_pt1 | contig 16542 bp, 12 predicted proteins | sample LL1503_MetaG_FD_177994 | JGI IMG/M metagenome (GOLD analysis project Ga0214919, IMG submission 177994) | Freshwater microbial communities from Lake Lanier, Atlanta, Georgia, United States - LL-1503 | ecosystem: Environmental > Aquatic > Freshwater > Lake | place: USA: Georgia | collected... | reverse complement strand
CAAATTCAATCCTCTGCAGATACGTCACCCGCGGCACAACTGAGCGTCGAAGATCTAGTGGCGTTCGCACTGAAACACAATGCCTCGTTACAAACGGGATTACGTTCAGTCGATATCGCACGAGCTGCTGTAATCACGTCTAGCGCACTGCCTAACCCGCGAATTGAATTTGATTCAGGACGTAACAGCGCGGCCCATACAGCCTCTCAAGCGGGCATGGTTACGGCGGTAGGAATCTCACAGCTCATTGAAAACCCAGCCTTACGTAGCGCTCGAGTAGATAGCGCTTTATATGCTGAGCACACCAGCGTCGAATCTTTGGGACAAATCCGCAATGAACTGGTAGCTCAAGTCAAACTCCGCGCTTATGAATATCTTTTACGGCGTGAAGAAGCACTGGCCGCAAGTGACGCGCTCGCATTACTTGAACAAATCCGTGAACGCGTACGATTGCGTGTAGAAACCGGAGAAGCCGGTCGCTACGAACTGATTAAATCCGATGCAGAAATCATTAACGCGCGACAAAAACAACAGACTGCACAACTACAAATCGCTCAGGCAGCGATCTCACTGAATCGTCTGGCAGGTGGTCAATTACCTGCGCGTTGGGAACTCGATGCACAACTCGCCGATGCACATGAACTTCCTCAATTAGCTAACCTAAAAGAGACAGCACTTCGAGATAATCCTGAGTTGCGCGTTCTCACTTCCGAACTGGATAGAAACAAATCACGCATAAATGAGGCTGAGGCAAGTCGCTGGGCTGGCGTCGACATCAAGTTGGCACAAATTAATCAACCCGACGTAAGGCAAAATTTAGTCGGTGTGAGCGTGCAGATACCGTTGCTCGATCAAAAACGTGGCCCACGTGCAGAAGCCATAGCTGAGCGCGAACGCACCCTAACCCGGCTCGAAGGACGACGCGCTGAGCTTCTGCAGCAATTGGAACTTTCCTGGAAATCTATCGAGATCGCACAAGTAAGAATCAAGGCGCTATCCGAAGGCGCCATGCGCGATGCTGAAGCGGCTTTACGAGTGGCCCAAGCAGCCTATCGCTTCGGTGAGCGCGGGATTCTTGAAGTACTTGATGCGGAACGCGTATTGCGTGCCGTGCGCCAGGATCTTCTGCTGGCTCGTTATCAACTTCAAGCCTCGTTGATCGATCTAGATTCTCTGGCGGGCAAGCATGCTCTTTTAAGACCATCTATCCCTTGATCAGTGATTACAACCCATAGCTGAAATCTATTTTTTACGTTACCAACGGATATCATGAAACGCTGCCATCTTCTTCACACAACCCTTTCGCTGTGCGCAGTCCTGCTAGTTAGCTACGGATGCGGAAAAAATGACACGCCCAAAACTAAACCTGCTGAACAAAATGTAGCAAAGCTCAATCCTTTAGATGTCATCCTAAAGGAAGAAATGGCTAAACAATTTGTGATTGAACAGGCACAAATAGTCGAGCTCGCCGTAGTGCAAAAAGTCTCTGGCCGCATCGAAGCCAATGAACAACGCACCACGCGCATAGGTTCGTCTATCACCGGACGTGTGACTCAAGTGATGGCCGAAGTCGGAGATCGTGTGAAAGCTGGACAACCACTCGCCAAACTCGCGAGTCCCGAATTAAGCAACGCTCAGCTCGGTTTTTTGCGTGCTCTCTCGGCCACCAAACTCGCTGAACGTTCGGTTGAGCGCGCACAGCAACTGGTCACCGCTGATGTGATTGGTAATGCTGAATTACAGCGCCGTGAAGTAGAGCTTTCTGTTGCGCGCGCCGAGTTACGCGCAGCGACAGACCAGTTACGTTTGATCGGATTGTCCGAAGCCTTAATAGAACGACTGCGTGAAACAGGCGCACTTGCCTCGGAAGTTGCAATCACCGCCAACCGAACCGGCATCGTAGTAGAGAGAAAAGTCAGTCAGGGGCAAGTGGCGCAACCAGGTGATCCTTTATTTACTGTGGCCGATTTATCCAATGTGTGGGTTGTAGGCGCGCTACCTGAACAAGATGCCAACTCCGTACATCTGAATCAACTCGTGGAAGTAGAAGTTGCAGCTCTAGGTAAGCAAAAACTTAAAGGTCGCATCGTGTTCGTCAGCGACACAGTGCAGCAAGATACACGCACGGTTCCGATACGTACCTCAGTAGAAAATCCAAAATTCGAACTCAAACCACAAATGCTGGCAACACTTCACCTTAGTGGTGGTCTACGCAAACAGCTCGCAGTGCCAGGCTCAGCGGTTGTAAGAGAAAATGACAAAGATTATGTATTTGTACAAATTGAAAAAAATCATTTTCGGCTAACTGAAGTTGAGCTCGACCCCGCTGCAGGCGAATTACGGCCGGTAAGAAAGGGAATCAGCGAAGGAACGTTCATCGTTGTGGATGGTAGCTTTCATCTGAATAGCCAGCGCAAGCGCGCAGAACTGGAGTAAGCATGATTTCCAGTCTGATCCGTGAGGCGCTCAAGGCGCGCCTGATCATGTTAGTCATTGCGCTTGCCTTAGTCGGTTTTGGCATACGTTCTACACTCAAACTATCGGTCGATGCTTTTCCCGATGTCACCAATGTCCAAGTTCAGATAGCGACTGAAGCACCGGGTCGTTCTCCGGAAGAAGTGGAACGTTTTGTGACCGTACCACTAGAAATAGGTATGACGGGCTTGCCTGGGCTAACCGAGATGCGATCATTAAATCGCAGCGGATTGTCCATCATCACCCTCGTTTTTACTGACGCTACTGATGTGTACTTCGCCCGGCAGTTAGTCATGGAAAGGCTGATCGAAGCGACTACTCGATTACCCGAGGGTGTTACGCCCATACTTGGCCCAGTCAGTACCGGCCTGGGTGAGGTTTATCAGTACACATTACAAAGAAAAGACGACGGTACGCGAAAATTATCTGACACTGAATTGATGGAGCGTCGCTCGGTGCAAGACTGGGTGGTGCGTCCCATGCTGCGATCAATTTCAGGCGTCGCCGAAATTAATTCTTTTGGCGGTTTAGAAAAACAATATCAGGTGTTAGTTAATCCGGATCGCTTGCGCCATTATCATTTATCGCTAGAGGAAGTACGTACTGCACTGGCAAAAAATAATGCAAATTCAGGCGGTGGCATTTTACCTCTGGGGCCTGAGCAGTATCTGATACGCGGTCTGGGCCTGACCAAATCTGTCGATGACATCAGCAATATCGTCTTGAAAGAAGAACGAGGGATTCCTGTTTTTGTACGCGATGTGGCTGAAGTAAAAATTGGCTCGGCGTTACGACAAGGTGCGTTAATTACGAATGGCGATACAGAATCTGCTGGTGCCGTTGTGATGATGCTACGCGGCGGTAATGCCAAAGAAATTGTGGGTCGACTGAAAGCCAAGGTCAATGAAATAAACAACAAAGGCATGCTACCTGATGGCCTGCAGATCGTCCCTTTTTATGATCGTACTGAATTAGTTGATGCCTCACTTTGGATGGTGGGCAAGGTGCTTATAGAAGGTGTGATTTTGGTAGTGATTGTACTTCTCATCTTTTTAGGCGATATACGATCTAGCCTAGTGGTGGTTGCTACCTTAATCATCACACCCTTAATTACCTTCATGATCATGAACCGAATCGGTTTATCAGCGAACCTCATGTCGCTAGGGGGGTTGGCTATCGCCATAGGTCTGATGGTGGATGCCACCGTGGTGGTGGTCGAAAATGTATTTCATCAACTGGGGCACGCTCAAAAACATGAACGGCTCAAAGTCGTACTGAATGCCACGCTGGAGGTGGCTAAACCGACAATCTACGGAATCTCCATCATCATTCTCGTTTTCCTTCCACTCATGACCTTAACCGGCATGGAAGGAAAAATGTTCGCACCACTCGCACTCACGATTGCTATTGCTCTTGCAGTATCACTGGTGGTGTCATTGTTACTATCGCCTGCCCTTTGTTCGTATATTCTCAAAGGTGGAGGTGGAGGTGGAGCTGAAAGCGATACTCGGCCCATCGCCTGGATGAAGCGACATTATCAAACACTGTTGAATGCGGCTTTAGCTTCGGAAAAGAAAACCGTTTTTGCTGCTGTAGTACTCTTGGTAACCTCGTTCATGCTGGTACCTTTCCTCGGTAAAAGCTTTATTCCTACTCTGAAAGAAGGTTCGATTACGCCGTCGATTATTCGTATGCCTAGTATTTCGCTCAATGAAGCCATACAAATCGACATGAATGTAATGAAAATCGTCAGCCAAGTCCCAGGGGTCAGCAAAGCTGTATCGCTGCTCGGCCGTGGAGAATCACCCGCCGACCCTACTGCACCCAATGAATCAAATCCGATTGTTTCGATTGATCCCAACAGCGATAGAACGCAAGTAGAAATCGAAGAAGACATACGCAAAGCCTTGGGTAATTTACCCGGTGTTCAGATCGTTATGAATCAACCGATTGCACAGCGCGTCGATGAAATGCTGACTGGCGTACGCTCGCAATTAGCGATCAAGATCTTTGGCGATGATTTAAATGAACTAAAACGTCTTTCTGAAGAAGTCGCCAGAGTTGTTAAACAAATTCCTGGCGCACGCGACATACGTATCGATCGGCTGTCTGGCCAACAAGCGCTAACCATTGATATTGATAGACGCGCGATTGCCCGTTACGGCATCAACGTGTCAGACATACACAGCATTATCGAGACAGCCATCGGTGGCAGTGAAGTCAGTCAACTGTATGAGGGTGAGCGTCGCTACGGTATTTTGCTGCGTTATCCGGAAAGTTACCGTGACTCGGTCGATGTGATTCGCGCCACTATGCTACGCACAGCTGACAATGCCATGATTCCTTTGAGTAGCGTAGCGAGTATCAAAGTCATGGATGGTCCACCTAACATACAACGCGAATTAGGTAAGCGCCGTATTGTGGTCGGTGCCAATGTAGCAGGTCGCGATCTGGGAGGCTTTGTCGCTGAAGTACAGCAGCGCGTAGAGGAGAAAGTCAAACTGCCGGAAAGCTATTATTTTTCATGGGGCGGGCAATTCGAGAACATGGAACGCGCGATGAAAACCCTGATGGTCATCGTGCCGCTCACGGTGGTGGCAATTTATTTCCTGCTATTTTTAATGTTCAACTCCATGCGATTAGCTGGGCTCATCATCACCGTATTACCGTTTGCATCAATAGGCGGCGTGTTCGGATTAGCTATTACAGGTGAATATTTGTCTGTACCAGCATCGGTTGGTTTTATCGCGCTGTGGGGTATCGCTGTTTTGAATGGTGTGGTGCTAGTGACCTACGTTCGCAAACTCAGAGAAGATGGAATGCCCGTCGCTCAAGCCATACGTGAAGGCTGTGCTCAACGTTTTCGCCCAGTGATGATGACGGCCACCGTAGCCTTGTTAGGTCTGGTGCCATTCTTATTCGCGACCGGCCCCGGCTCTGAAGTACAACGACCGCTCGCGATTGTTGTTATCGGTGGCTTGATTACCTCGACGCTGTTAACGCTAGTCGTATTGCCGGTTCTATATCGCTGGTTTGAGCCACCGATAGAAAGCAAACAAGCTGAACAGATTTAAAGCCTGATTCAATGAAGACGTGCAAAGGACTGGGCACGTGCACTTGCCCAGTAACTGCGAAACGGTTCGGGTAATCCACTCAACGTAGATTCATCCAGCAAGCCGGCCTTTGCCACAGTTGGCAAGGTCGCGGCTAAAGTTACTGGCTGGCCGCTCTCACCGCGCACCATAATGTGATCCGCCGTAAATTGCTCGGGATGCTGTAGACCTGCAGCACCGACTAATTCAGATAACGCGTCGATCGTTAGCTCATGAAAATTTGCGACGCGTGTTGCTTTATCTGGCACCACCAGTGCACGTTGTCGATTCGGGTCTTGCGTAGCCACACCTGTTGGGCAGGTATCGGTGTGACAGCTACGCGATTGTATGCAGCCCAAAGCAAACATAAAACCGCGAGCAGAGTTACACCAGTCAGCACCCAAAGCAATCGCTCGTGCAATATCAAAAGCAGAAATGATTTTGCCGGAAGCGCCAACGCGAACTAGATCACGTTTACCCATACCGACTAAGGTGTTGTGCACCAAGCGTAGCCCTTCGCGCATGGGCATACCCATATAATCCGCAAACTCAACGGGGGCAGCGCCCGTTCCCCCTTCGCTACCATCAACAACGATGAAGTCTGGGTACGTATCCGTTTCCATCATCGCCTTGGCAATCGCAAACCATTCCCACGGCTGACCAATACATAATTTAAAGCCGACGGGTTTGCCACCCGACAGCTCGCGTAATTGACGAATAAAAGCCATCAATTCCAGTGGATTTGAAAAGGCACTGTGCGATGCAGGGGAAACACAATTCTGCCCGATAGGAACGCCACGTGTAGCAGCAATCTCTACGGTGACTTTCACCGCGGGCAACACACCACCATGTCCTGGCTTAGCGCCTTGCGACATTTTTATTTCTATCATTTTTACTTGTGGTGTTGCTGCCTGCTCGGCGAATCGCTCGGGATCAAACTTTCCATCCGAAGTACGGCAACCGAAATAACCCGAACCAATCTCCCACACTAGATCGCCACCATGCTCGCGGTGGTAGGAAGAAATTGAACCTTCACCAGTGTCATGATAAAAGCCGCCGATTTTTGCGCCGCGATTCAAAGCCAGTATGGCGTTGGCAGAGAGCGATCCAAAACTCATCGCAGAAATATTAAATATCGATGCCTGATAGGGCTGTGTGCATTGGGGCCCACCAATACGTATGCGAAAGGTCGCCGGGTCGGCCTCTTTGGGAGAGGCTGAATGCCCTATCCACTCAGTATCTTTACCATACACCGATTTGATGGTGCCAAAGCCACGTGCATCATTTTGTCGTTTCGCACGCGAATACACCATGGCACGTTGATTACGTGAGAACGGTAAATTTTCTTCATCGCTTTCCAGAAAATACTGACGAATCTCCGGCCGTATGTATTCAAGCATGAAACGTAAATGCCCAGTTACGGGATAGTTTCGCAATACCGCATGCTGCTCTTGTCGATAATCACGCCAGCCAACAATAAAAAGAATCAGACAAATGAATGAGAGTAGATGCGAGAACGGGAACAATAAAAAAAATCCAAAGCCTGAGAGTACCCAAGGCAAAAAGCGCGAATATTCAACCATGGTTTACTCCCTTGTCTCGTATAAAACACGCTCTAATCGGCGCATCTGACAGCCATTCAGTAGCTGAAAATATGAATAAAATTAATTGAATTCCACCGTCAATTGCGGATCGCCCGGCAAGCCTATGTACTGCACGCGTGCCTTCATGCCCGGCTTGGTGGGAAGCGGCGGTATGAAACCACCCAGACTTAAGATGTCACCTTTTTTCAAAGTGATGCCATCTTTTTTCAAGGCTTGCGCCAGCCATATCGCTGCATTAATTGGGTTATCCATTAATACACTGCCCTTGACGCGTCCAAGTTCTTTGCCTTCTGCATCATCGGTCATCACTACCGTCATGTTGGCTAGAGCATCGACAAAGGCTTGCGTTTTTTTGACGGGAATTTCCATCCCCATAACACCACCACGAAACGCGACATTGGTTGCAATCATGGCGTTACCACTGAACTGACCTTCTAGCATCAGATCGGGGAGCTCAATAAATGGGATGATAGATTCAAGATAACCCAACGCTTCTAAGGGTGTCTTCGCATCAGCCAGACGAGGGTCGCTGACTTCCACTAAAAAATCAGCTTCAACCAGTGGGCGCACGCCGAAATTCGCAGGAAGCACAGCAATAATATCGATCATATTTCGTTCATACATATAGCCCCACTTTGGACCATCAACCCCAAACCGCTGCTGCAAAGCAGGGTTGGTAAACGCTGCTTTGTAACCGACCAATGCACCCAAAGGCAGAGTCAGCTTTTTACCTAACTTACGTTTAGCGCACTCAGCATCCGCCAAACTAATGTCATTACCAAAACCTTTACTAAGCTTCAGCTTGCTGTACTCAACGACGTAGGCATCAATCGCTGCATCATCTGGGCATGCGGCAGTCGCCGATAACGACAGACTGACTGTTACACAAGCCAGAATCAATGACGACATTTTCAAGCGACGACCTACTGCGCTTATTGAATTAAATGACATTTCATCTCCTGAAATAGACTCTCCCTGTAGCGGGAGATGTTGCTACGATAGTGGCGCGAGAATACCACGAGATACATCGCACCTTCGGCTGGAAACTAGCGGCCTTTTAAGGCTTATTACTGCAATAAGCGTGGCAGAAAACCTTCATAGGGTCCGCTAGACAACCGTATGCATTCATACTCTAGTAGTATGCCGAGTAGTCCGATCCATACCGATAACAAGTCTATAAGCAGAGCTACTTATTACGAGCGTGGGCACTCCATAGAAAATTTTATTTACTACCTGACCATCCTCTAGGGTGAGCTGTCGATCATGAACAATTATTTAAAAATCGCTATCTTGTTTTTTGCCGCCGCCGTAGTGAATGCTGCCGCACCCTTCGTTCTAACGCACATAGGACAATTTGAAGGAACCGAAGCCACGATTGCGCTTGCACTCTGGTGCTTAGGATTGTTTCTAGTATTTGGCTGGTCGTGCAGTAAATTCGCGCAAGACACCCTATTCCCCAGTTTTACACTTCAACTGCTCATTGGCATTGTGCTGCATGATGCACTCTCACCTTTGGCCACACAACTACCTCTTGCGGTAGTTGTCTGTACTGCATTAGCTGCCATCATTTTAAAATCCGGCGGTGATGAAATCGATAGACGTGATTTTATGAAAATCGCTTTCCCCACCATCATGATTGCTGTGGTGGGCTACCTCATCACCTTCTTTGTGATGTTTCCATTATTGATGATGATAGGGCTGGATGGACGTACCGCCGCATTACTCGCAGCCATCATAGGATCGACTGATCCCGCCGCATTGATTCCTACGCTCAAACAATTAGTTTTCAAAGAAGAATACAAGCGACTCTCTGGCTTGTCCGTTGCAGAAAGCGCCTTGAATGATGCTGTCGGCGCGATCTTTACGGCAGCGATTGCTTCTATGATTTTAGAAGGCATTAATGTCGATAGCTTGAGCAGTCTTTCTACCGGCTTATTCAGTCAAGAAAATATGCTGCATCTTGGGCAGCAAATGCTGTTTGGCATAGTCGCGGGGATGATTGGTTGGGCCGCCATGATTCAGTATGAAAAATACAAACAAAAAAACTACATCTCAGGTATGAACGAAGCGCCCTATGATTTTGCGATCGTGCTGGCGATTCCTTTAGTGACTTTCGTTCTAGCGCAAGCAATTCATGGTAATGGATTTTTGGCCGCTTTTATAGCTGGCCTACTCGCTAATTTTAACCATAGCGCCGATTACTTCCATGGCCAGTTACACAACTTGGAAACCCAAATCGAAAGCCTCGCCAAACCTATTATCTTCATGATGGTGGGTCCGTTTGTTTCACTGACTGATCTGGCAGACACAGCGCTACTGGGATTGGGTGTCTCGATTATTTTTATTTTTATCGCTCGCCCAGTGGCCGTTTTAATTTCTTTATTCCCGACCAACATTAGTTTGAAAGAAAAACTTTTTCTCTGTGCCGTGCGAGAAACCGGTGTGATACCTGTGGTGCTTGCAGTGATCACCGTTGCCCAATTCCCCGATTTGAAAATGATGATGCCGCTTACTGCCTGGACCGTTATCTGGACGCTCAGTTTTCTACCTGCAGTCACCCCGTGGTGGTCAGAGCGACTCGGGTTGATAGAAAAAAAAGCGTGATGAAAAACTCACGCACCTACCCGCGCCAGCATAGAGCTTGAAAATATTTGTTTATGTAATAACTTTAATCGTTCTTAAAATTAGGTCTACCTCGACGGCCAATGCCTTATAAAAATAGCCATATCATTGAATTTTTAGTGCATTTCCCCTAAATGATGATTATTTACTAATCATTTACACCATACTTAACCCCGTCGATGTCGCAAAATTCTGGCGCGCTCCTTCAAACTGGTGCATGATTTTTAGCTGGCAACTCTCGTGGCAAATAACTACGTGAGAAATACCGCCACCAATAAACGTAGTTAGAGGGGGGAAAGCTCAATGCAAGCAGATACAGGGGGGGCGCGGGACGCCGGAGGAGATCATCACTCAGCACCGTATTTTGGGCTTACAGATCTGATATTCGTCGTCGTCGCTATCGTCGTCGCCATATTGGTCGTACGTCTGGGCTACATGACCTGGCAGGATGGTAGCCGTACCGAGGACACCAAAGCCAATGGCGAGGCTGTCGCGGCATGGATGACAGAACACGGTCTCAAGCGAGAAGCTAATGAAGACACTGGTGTGCCCGCTTGTAATCGTGGCGCTAGCACCTGGGCTCAGTGTCGTGAGGCGCTACTAGCTAACGGTGCGCCATTCGCGTCCCTACAGAATGCCTTTGAAACTAAGAATCTGGTCTTCGCTGATGCCTGCGATCGCACCCGATTAGATACCCACGGCTCCATCATCATCGAAAAAGGCACGCCTAAACCGCCTGATGGAAGTTCACTTGCCTATGGACCTCTTCCAGATGAAGAGTCGCTCGCCGAGCCGCTAGCAATCCGAATATCCATCTGTGGACGTGCCTTCGCGGTCAATCACATCGCCGAATTCAAATTCTAAAATAGACGAGGAAACAGATTATGGACGCGAGCCGGGACACACCGGAAAAATCGACTCACACGCTACGTAGCCTTGTCTACTCGTGGCTGTTTGATCAGTCGAATCCGAATAATTTTCAAAAAAACTTCGATAAGTGGATCTCGCTACTGATCATCGCTAATCTGATCAGTATGCTGGCAGAGCACGTACCTGCCATTTATGATCCACACAAACATCTGTTTCATTTGTTTGACATGTTTTCGCTTGCCGTATTCACGGTCGAGTATCTGCTGCGCTTTTTTGTGGCACCACAAGACCCAGAATTCGCCAAGTCGGGTATGCCCCGCCTGAAATATATTTTCAGTACGTATGCACTGATTGATTTGGCCGCTATTTTGCCTTTCTATCTTGCTGCGTTCATATCGATCGACCTGCGCATGCTGCGAATCTTGCGTTTGCTGCGTCTGTTGAAACTGGCACGCACGATGGTGCCTGCGATCAAAGAGTTCCGCGAATTAAACAAAGGTCGCACATTCCGCCAGCAAGTGTATGCGCTACTAAATCCAACGGAATACAGTGGAAAGCTGCAAGATTTGCTGGACACCTTTGTTGTTTGGTGGGTCTTAATCTCAGTAGTAGCCGTTATTTTGGAATCAGTTGAGGCGATTCATTACGTGCTCAACCTTCAGTTCATTGTTTTAGATGCGATCGCTGTCTTCATCTTTTCAATGGAATATATTTTCCGACTCTATTCATGTGTCGAAGATCCAGAGTTGCAAAAACGCTTTGCGGCGCGCTTTCATTACGCCCGCCGCCCCATCGTTATTATCGACTTTTTAGCGATCGTACCGTTCTTCTTAGAAAGCCTATTGAATCAGCTGATTGATTTGCGATTCTTGCGAATCTTCCGTCTGATGCGATTACTCAAGTTAACGCGCCACAGCACATCAACCGGTACGCTTACAAAAGCTTTGCAACGTGAATGGCCGGTGATTGCTGCGTCAACCTTCATCATGTTGTTGCTGGTGATTTTGACTGCTAGCTTGGGATTTTTGTTTGAACATGAAGCCCAACCCGATAAGTTTGAAAATATCCCACAAGCCATTTATTGGGCTGTTATCACACTGGCCTCCGTGGGTTACGGTGATATTTCCCCAGTCACTCCGGTAGGCCGCCTGATGACCATCATCATGGCGCTAATCGGTATCGGTATTTTCGCAGTGCCCGCTGCTATCCTTTCCACTGCCTTTAACGATCAGCTTCACAAAGATCGCGAACTCATGCATGCGGAACTACGAGCATTCATGAAAGATGGTGAGCTTTCGCCTGAAGAATACGCACAAGTTATGCGCCAGGCCGACGAACTACACATTAGCTCAGTGGAGGTTGAACTGCTCATTGATCAGGCAAAGCAGGATGCGGCTGAGATGAATCGTGGGGTGCTACCGCTGGAGATGATTAAAGAACGACCGGAAATCGCTTTCGAACAAATTCGTATGGCCATTTCTAGTCTGCGTCAGATTGCCGCTATGGGTAACCGACAACAAATCCAGCAATTGTTTGATACGCCGGGCAAAGCCACTGATGATGAACGAGCTATTTGGCGACAGATAGATCGTAGCTGACGAAAAAAGGGGGCAATCGCCCCCTTTTTCAATTCCTTAAATCATCAGCACAAAAGCAATCAACAGGGTCATAAACACCAAACCCATGATGAAACCGGTGCGGTCTTTTTTAGTATGCCGCACCTCCGTTGCCGAGGGCGGCTGTAAACTATCCAGCAAACGCTGTTTAGCTCGCTTGGATGATTGCATTATTGAATGCAGCAGTATGAAATGCATGGCCCCTCCTTCAAGAGATAACTCTTTGAAAAGCTTCTCCTGATTTTCACACTGAATAGCTGGGAGCTAAGGGCTTTTTTATACTACGTATACGCTCAAAAATAAGACAAACCGTCAAGCTTCATTTTTATTAAGTAGCGCCAAGAATTGGGGAATTATTTCCGGTAGGGATTATAATCCTGTTGCTAAATAGCATTTTTCCAATTCTTGTCCTAGCCATCCCATGAAACGCCGCCTGTTGCAGATCCTTGACGGATCTTCTCCTGATATTTTTAGCAAAATCGTCGAATGGATGATCACCGTCGTCGTATTGACGAATTGTGCCGCCGTAGTATTCGACTCCGTTCCTGAAATCCATGCGGAACACAAAGAATTTTTCCATGAGCTGGAGTTCTGGAGCGTGATGTTCTTCACCACCGAATACATCCTTCGCTCATGGTGTTACGGAGCACGCTACTCGAAAGAAGAAGGCGGTGCATGGCGTGGACGTAAAGAATATATATTCAGTTTTTTTGGACTCGTAGACTTTTTCGCTACGGCTCCTTTCTATGTACATTTCATTTTCCCGTACCTCGATCTGCGCGTGCTGCGCGTATTGCGCTTACTGCGTATCTTGAAACTGTCGAAGTACAACACGGCATTACAAGATTTGTTTCATGCTGTCGCCTCAGAGAAAAAAGCGTTTGCCTCTGCGTTATTTCTTTTAGTGATTGCCACCATTGTGTCAGCTTCGCTGATGTATTTTGCTGAGGGACATAACCAACCCGAGCATTTTGGCTCTATCCCTATTTGTATTTACTGGTCCATCATTACCATCACCTCAGGCTACGGTAACGTTGAAGACCTGAGCCTAGCCGGTGAAATCATCGCGCTGGTGACCGGCTTCTTGGGAGTGTGTATGGCCGCGATCATGACGGGTATTGTTGCCTCGGCCTTCTCGAATCAAATGTCACGCAAGAAAGCGGCCTTTGGTCAGCAATTACGTGAAGCACTAGCCGATGGCATCGTCACCGAAGAAGAGGAACAAGTGCTGGAGCGCCTCAAACGTCAATATCGTTTGAGTGATGACACGGTGAAAAGCATGATGGAAGAAATACGTATCGAAAAAGAAAAAGCCGAAGCTAATCAGACCGCCGGCTGATAACTCCACGGGGGCGCGCCATCTGCGCCCCTAACTGATCCACCCCCGTACTTTAGCGTCGATAGCGACCAGCGCCTCTATGAAATCTCTGCAGCGTAGTGTTTATGACTTACTTGAAGGCTCGGTCCAAAACAAAGCCTCGCGTTACTGCGAAATTTTTATCGCGTCCGTTGTCGTCTTAAACGTACTGGCCATCATATTAGAGTCAGTGCATGAATTGCATGAGGCGTATGAATACTATTTCCACATTTTTGATTTGGCGAGTGTCATAGTCTTTAGCGCAGAATATGTTTTACGTGTCTGGTCGTATGGCGTGAAGTATTTAGAAGATGAAGGCGATTCCTGGCGCGGCCGTAAAGAATACATTTTTAGTTTTTACGGATTTATTGATTTCTTTGGAACGATGCCGTTTTACATGCAACTCTTATTCCCTGGTCTGGATTTGCGCTTCCTGCGCTTGTTCCGTCTGATGCGTATCTTTAAACTCTCACGCTATAACAGTGCCTTATCTGATCTGGCTGAAGCGGTTAAAACTGAACGTGATTCATTCACATCAGCGATGTTTCTATTGTTGATTTCCTGCTTATTGTGTTCTTCCTTGATCTATATCGCTGAAGGTCACCTGCAACCCGATGTATTCCCATCGATACCAGCCACGATGAAGTGGTACCTACTCACCATTATCTCTGGCTGGGGTAATGTGGATCCGCTGTCCATGGTCGGCACCGTATTGGTGATTTTGACGCAGGTACTCGGGATTGCACTGGCCGCGATTTTGACGGGTGTTGTTGCCACCGCTTACACCACTCAAGTGGAACGTCGCCAAGTGATGTATGAAATGGCGATACGCGAAGTATTAGCCGATGGTGTCGTAACTGATGAAGAGCAAAAGCATTTACATCAGTTGCAACATCAATTTGGCATGAGCGACGAACAAGTCGAAGCGATTGCACGACAAGTCAGAGAAGAAAACGAATCAAAGCAAAAAAAACAACTGGCATAATCGGTAGTTAGACTTTAAAAATCAGGAACGAATGTAATGGAATTTTTTCAGCAGTTAAGCTGGGTCATCATCGGTCAAATCATCCTGATCGACATTTTGCTTGGTGGTGACAATGCCATTGTGATTGCACTCGCCTGTCGTCATCTACCTGCCAACGTCCGTATGAAAGGTATCTTTTACGGCACATTGGGTGCGATCGTGATTCGCATACTACTGATTAGCTTCGCCGTTACGTTGTTGACTCTGCCTTACCTTAAGCTCATCGGTGGTGTAATGCTGCTTTGGATAGGCATCAAACTATTAACAGAAGATAGTGATGAGGCCGATGACATCAATGGTGGTGATCGCCTAAGCACCGCCATTAAAACAATCATCGTCGCTGACCTCGCCATGAGTATTGATAATGTCATCGCCGTGGCGAGTGCCGCAGAACAAGCGCATGCTGATCACAAACTGGTACTGGTGATATTCGGGATCTTAATTAGCATCCCAGTGGTCGTCTGGGGTAGCTCATTGGTCCTTAAGATTATGGACAAAGTTCCGGCAGTTGTGACCGCAGGTAGCGCACTGTTGGGCTATTTGGGTGGTGAAATGATTGTGACTGACACAGCGATTCAAGACAGAGTAGCTCAGCTAATACCATTTTCCTCGTTGAATTTACCCGCATTGGATGTGAACCTGAGTCCGTTTGGCATCATCGGTGCATTCATCGTCGTCGCAGGTGGCTGGTGGATTTCACAAAAACCCAACACTATGCCAATCGATAGCGCATCCCACGAAACGGAAATGAAATAAGCATTCAGTTTCGGTCGAGTAAAAATTACAGAACACGCTTTTATTTTCGAACAGCAGAAAACACATAGCGATTCAGACTGAAAAAATACTGCCCTTTTTCACCCTGCTTTTTCAAGTCAGCCTGCCACTCGGTAACGTCCTGAGCTGACAAACCATTTCGTCCCGCCGCAAAACCACCAATGACTTTCGACATACCTATGCTGTAGGTGTGAAGATCGTAAGCCAGATTTACCAGGGGAATGACATCAACCTTTACGTCATCAAATCCTGCTCGCTCCATACGTTGCTTGAGTGTGCGCGGTAACTGTGGCTCAGGAATGTGCTGATTCCAGGTATCGATCACGCGACGCATACGCACATCGTCCGAGCTAGCCCAGACACAGGATTCCCAATCCGTATCAACCAGTAAGACCTTGCCACCGGGACGTATCACACGCGCTAATTCAACCAGCGCATCGTCAATCGCTTCAACATACTCATATACTTGCGTCGCTAAGGCGATGTCAAAGCTGGCATTTTCATACGGCATACTCAAAATATCGCATTGAGAAAAACTCACCTGAGGTAAATTTTCACAGCGTTTTAATGCAATCGCGAGCATGGGCGCAGCAATGTCTACGCCAATCACTTTGCCAGTCGCTCCTATCTGCTGCGCCAGCGCCTGCGTTGTTAACCCGGGTCCGCAGCCTATGTCCAAAGCTGTTTCGCCCGCGCGCGGAGCCAACATAGCTAACACTTTGTCGCGCTGATTAGCGACGTCAGGCGTGAGATACACCGCTTCAATTTGACGCGAGGTTTCTTCATCAAATTGATCTTCTGCGCTGGGTGCGACATGCTGAATCATTGTAATTTTTCCTCTTTGTAGTGATCTACCATCAACATAACACCGACCGTACCAATAACAGCACCAAACATCACGTAAAAGGCAGGCGCCAGAGGTGTACCTGTGACGCGAATTAACCAAGTCACGATCAACTGCGCAAACCCACCAAACAACATTACTGCAAAATTGTAAGCTAACGCTAGACCGGTTGAGCGTGTATGCACTGGAAACTGTTCAGCCAACGCCGTTGAAATGGGGCCAAAAGCAATCGCCACCGTCGTGCACAATACAATTTGCATGATG
>Ga0214919_10006189_pt1 | contig 16544 bp, 14 predicted proteins | sample LL1503_MetaG_FD_177994 | JGI IMG/M metagenome (GOLD analysis project Ga0214919, IMG submission 177994) | Freshwater microbial communities from Lake Lanier, Atlanta, Georgia, United States - LL-1503 | ecosystem: Environmental > Aquatic > Freshwater > Lake | place: USA: Georgia | collected... | reverse complement strand
ATGAATACTTCCCTGAAGACGGCAATTATTTATTTACCATGACACAATGGTATCCTCGTTTATGTGTGTATTCTGATTTTCAAGGATGGCAAAATCATCAGTTCACTGGACGTGGTGAATTTGCTTTGACTTTTGGTAATTATAAAGTAGCTATCACAGTCCCAAGTGATCACGTGATTATGGCGACTGGTCAAGGACAAAACTATCCAGCGGTATTATCTCCAGCACAATTAGCGCGTTGGAATAAAGCACAAACTTCTGCAGATCCAGTGGAGATTGTTACTTTAGAAGAAGCAAAAGCAGCAGAAAAAAACAAAGCAACTACGCAAGAAACCTGGGTATTTAATGCCGAAAATGTGCGTGACTTTGCTTTTGGAAGTAGTCGTAAATTTATTTGGGATGCATTAGCAGCTAATGTGGAAGGGAAAAAAGTAATGTGCATGAGTGCTTATGGTAAAGAAGCTTATGGTTTATATCGTAAGTTTTCTTCTAAAGCAGTAGCACATACGATTAAATCTTATTCTAAATTTAGTATTCCTTATCCATATCCAGTAGCGCAAAGTATTGAAGCTTCAAACGGAATGGAATATCCTATGATTTGTTTTAACTATGGTCGTACCGAAAAAGATGGTACTTATACTGAGTCTGCAAAAAATGGAATGTTAGGGGTGATAATTCATGAAGTAGGACATAACTTTTTCCCTATGATTGTGAATAGTGATGAGCGTCAATGGTCATGGATGGATGAAGGATTAAATTCTTTTGTGCAATATTTAACGCAAGAATTATATGATAACAAATTCCCTTCAAGAGGAGGGCCAGCTTGGTCAATTGCGGACTACATGAAATTACCAAAAGAGCAATTAGAGCCCATCATGTCTAATAGCGAAAATATTATTCAATTTGGACCTAATGCATATACTAAACCAGCAACAGGGTTGAATATTTTACGTGAAACTATTATGGGTCGTGAATTATTTGATTATTCATTTAAAGAATATGCTAGAAGATGGGCATTCAAACATCCAACTCCTGCTGATTTATTCAGAACTATGGAAGATGCGAGTGCAGTTGATTTAGATTGGTTTTGGAGAGGTTGGTTTTATGGTATAGATCCAGTTGATATCGCGATCGATACCGTAAAGCATGCAGTATATGACGCTTCAGCAGGAGCTCCTGCAGGCGGCATGCCAGCGGGTGGTCGTGGTGGTATGATGCAAGGTGGTGGTGGTCCAAGAGGATTGGATAAACCTGCTGTCAATGCATTCGAAGATATTTCTAAAGTAAGAAACAGAACCGATAAGTCAATCGTCTTCTTAACTGATGCAGATACCTCCCTTCGAGATTTTTATTGGAGATACGATAGAGGGCTAGAGCCTTATGATTCTGTGACTAAACAACCTGCAATGAGTTTTGGTGCACCAGAACCTTTGACAGATGCTGAAAAAGCAAAATATGCTGATGTTAATTTATATGAAATCACTTTCTTGAATAAAGGCGGATTAGTGATGCCTCTAATTGTGGAATTCACTTTTGCAGATGGAACTAAAGAGACACAAAAATTATCTGCTCAAATTTGGAGAAAAAATGAAAGTAAAGTATCGCGTGTATTTTTAACGAATAAAAAAGCGGTATCTATTTTATTAGATCCAATGCGTGAAACGGCTGACATTGATGAATCAAATAATAGATGGCCAAATGTTTCTGCACCCAGCAAGTTTGCTTTATTTAAAGCAAGAAGTTTTGGTAGAGGACAATCTGTTGGATTGTCGCCTATGCAAAGTGCGCAAAACAAAAAACAATAATTAGTAAGATTTTAAGTAGCTAAAAAAAATCCCTCCTCGTTTTACGGGGAGGGATTTTTTATGCTTTATATATAGCTTTTTTTTAGTTCTAATTTTAAATTCTTTAGGTGTGTGCAGCCGCTTTATAGCCTCTCCACTTTTCAATGACGCCTTGCATGTCGGCAGGCACATTGCTTTCGAAAACAATTTTTTCACCCGAAGTTGGATGGATGAAACCCAATGTGGCAGCGTGTAATGCGCAACGAGGACATATCTCAAAGCAGTTGTCAACGAATTGTTTGTATTTGGTATAAATAGTACCTTTTAAAATTCTATCACCACCATACTCCCAATCATTAAACAAAGTGTGTCCAATATATTTCATGTGCACTCTAATCTGATGAGTCCTTCCAGTTTCTAATACACAAGAAACTAAGGATACGTAGTTTAATCTTTCCAACACTTTATAATGGGTGATAGCATGTTTGCCAATTTCTCCATCAGGGTAGGCGTCAAACATTTTCCGATGTTGTTTATGTCGAGCAATATGCGCTTCAATCGTTCCTTCTTCCTGTTCCACATCACCCCAAACCAAAGCCATGTATTTTCTTTCTACGGTATGATTGAAAAATTGTTTTGCTAAATGACTTGCAGCCTCAGGTGTTTTAGCTAACACGATTAATCCAGTTGTATTTTTATCAATACGATGTACTAAGCCAAATCGAGGTAGAAGATCTTCATTAAGATCTGGATTTTGAGATAATAAATGATGTGCCACACCATTTAATAAAGTCCCTGTATAATTTCCTATACCAGGATGCACCACCATATTGGCAGGTTTATTAATGACCATGACCGCATCATCTTCATATACAATATCCAAATTCATCGGCTCAGGTTTGAGCTCGGTATAATCTGGATTGATAAAACTCATATAGACCACTTCATCTCCTGGTCTTGTACGATAATTACTTTTAACCACTTTTCCATTGACAGTTAAAAAGCCATTGTCAATACCGGTTTGAATTTTATTTCGAGTGATTCCTTCAATTCTTGCTTGCAACCATTTGTCAATACGAGTGGGCTCCTGACCTTTATCAATGATAAAAGTGGATTTCTCATATAAGGCTTCATTTTGATCTTCGGCAAATATTTCTAATTCTTCTGACATGTTGCAAAAGTAAGATATTGCGGCTTAGTTTGTAACTTTGTCTCATGCGTCAAAAAGTGCTTTTTCAGGATTTAGGTGTAAAATCCTATCAACCCACTTGGGAATACCAGGAAGCATTGTTGTTAAAAGGGACGCAAGGGAAAATGGAAGCTCGTCAAAAAGACTTACCAGCCCAAGACGCCGATACCCAACATCACTTATTATTCGTGGAACATCCTCCCGTTTTCACTTTAGGGAAAAGCGGTAAAAGAGAGCATGTTTTAGTTTCAGAGGAGCAGCTTCAACAATTAGGTATTGAATACTTTCATATTAATCGTGGGGGGGATATCACTTATCATGGTTTGCAGCAAATAGTAGGGTATCCCATTTTGGATTTAGATAAATTCAAACCAGATTTAGGTTGGTATTTAAGAAGTTTGGAAGAAGTGATCATTCAAGTTTTGGCAGAATATGGTTTAAAAGGGGAGAGAAGTAGCGGAGAGACAGGAGTTTGGCTTTCACCCAATGATCCATTCATGGCACGCAAAATTTGTGCCATGGGTATTAAATGTAGTCGTTGGATCAGCATGCATGGTTTTGCATTCAATGTTAACACCGATTTATCTCATTTCGAATTTATTGTGCCATGTGGAATTCAAGGTAAAGCAGTGACATCTTTACAAAAAGAATTGGGCCGTGAAATTGATTACGAAGAAGTCAAACAGAAAGTGAAATTTCATTTCGAAAAAATTTTTGATTGCGAGTTGGTTGGATAGTTTTTTTTGCAGCGTCGGTCATTCTTAGGTAATATAAATTTTGACAAATAGTTTCTATTGAATCACTCATGGAGTACTCTTTAATTACAGAGGTATTGTAATTAAATTAGTATTGAAATTTTCTTAAATCATTTTTAGATTAAAAATTCAAAGTCTCAAGAGGCAATGACCTATTGCCTTGTAGACCTCCGCTATGAATAATGAGTAAGTTTGAATTTGCTGGAAAATAATTATTCTTGATCAGTTGATCTACCGCCATAAATAGTTTACTAGTATACACTATATCTGTTGGAATTTTTTCGGCCTCCCAAAATTGATTCATGAATTTGAATTGAGCTGGAGTAGTTTTTGCATAGCCGCCTAAATGAAAGTCATGCAATAAGGTGAATTGTTTTTGATGGCCATTATAATTACTGTTCATGTTGTTGTTATGATTGCTTTCGAGTAAAGCTTTAATTTCATTTTCAATCGTTCCTTCATTTTTTAAAACGGGAACCCCTATAACTTGTTGATGTGATGCTGCAGATTGTATCAAACCGGCCAGCATGGTTCCTGTCCCCACTGCTGCGATAATATGAGTGAATGGAATACGAATCATGTCCGGAGGTATGGAATTTTTATTTCCATTGGAATGTATGGAATCTAAAATAGTAGCCGCTCCTTTGGCACCCAAAGTACCATAACCACCTTCATCTATCCAATATATTTTTGAATGATCATCTTGATGTGAGTTTTTTTGATGCAACAGCTCATCTTTAATAATTTGAAATGCAGTTCTTCCAATTCGTTTTAACTCCATTCCATAACGGACCGCTTCTTCTAAAGTAGGTGTTAAAGGTTCATTTTCATTGGATCTTACATATCCAATGCTTTTAAAGCCATAATGTTTTGCGGCAAATGCCAATGCCACTAAATGATTGGAATAAGGACCGCCAAAGCTAGCAAGTGTGGAGGCCTCTTGTTGTTGAGCTTCTTGAATGTAAAATTTAAGTTTATACCATTTATTGCCACTAATAATAGTATGTAAAGTATCTAATCTTAATACAGATGCACTTACTAGTGGGGTGCTAAAACTTATAATATTTTGTATGGGAATGTTTTGGTTCAATCTTTTAATGTTTAATAAAAATCGCCTAATTTTGTCCAATTGTTTTTTTTACTCTAGGGTGAAAATACAAATAAAAAATAGTACAACATGAGTGCACCCACTTTAGTCATTTTAGCAGCAGGTATGGCCAGCCGATATGGTAGTATGAAGCAAACCGAAGGTTTTGGTCCCCATGGAGAAACCATTATGGATTATTCCATTTACGATGCCATCCGAGCAGGCTTTGGCAAAGTCGTATTTATTATAAGAGAAGATTTTGCAACTGCATTTAAAGAAAGCTTTGAACCAAAATTAGAAGGTAAAATTCAAACCGACTATGTGTATCAGTCCTTGGATAAATTCACGGAAGGTTTTGATGTTGCAGTTGATCGTGTAAAACCTTGGGGGACTGCACATGCCTTATTATGTACCAAAGGAGTGGTGAATGAGCCGTTTGCTGTGATTAATGCAGATGATTATTATGGCAAAGAAGCATTTGAACAAGCTTATCATTTTCTCACTAACGAGTGCGATGAAAAAACATATTCTATTCTAGGCTATGAATTATCTAACACTTTAAGTGACAATGGAACTGTGAGTAGAGGGGTTTGTTCCATCAATGAAAATAATTTCTTGACTCAAATTAATGAGCGTACCAAAATATATCGTAACACCACTGGTCAAATTGTTTTTGAAGAGGAGGGGGTTGAATCTCCATTGCAAGAAGATACTAGAGTGAGCATGAATTTTATGTGTTTTGCTCCCGGTTTTATTTCTTTATGTGAATCCGAGTTTTCAGCCTTCTTAATCAAGCAGGGAAAGGAATTAAAATCTGAATTTTATATTCCTTATGTAGCAGGTCGTTTTAAAGAATTAGGATTAGGTCAAGTAAAAGTGATACCCACTAATGCGAAATGGTTTGGGGTGACTTATAAGGAAGATGCGCCTGGTGTTAAAGCTAGCATTGATCAATTGGTGAATGACAATGTCTATCCTAACAAGCTTTGGTAATATCAATAAAGTAATATTAATTAAGTAGTAGTAAAAAAGTAGTAGAGAGAAAGTTGCACAGAGAAAGTGGCAGTGATAATGCAGTAACTTGTCCTTATTTAAAAGCTGCAAGTTCTTAATTAAATGAACGAATACTGTACATGTAATCCTTAATACGATCTAATTGAGCTTTACGAGCTGAATTACTTATTACACTGGACTTTGGTAATTTGATTACCATATCTTTAGTAGCTTCTTTTTCTTTTAAAGATTCCATCACGTCAATAATTTTACTTGCTTTTACTGCGAATGCAACCCCTTCGGTTTGTCTTTGACGAGTGCTGATGATTCCAATTAATTCTGCTTGGTTGTTGAATATTGGAGCACCAGAGTTTCCTGGGTTAGCGCCAATCTGAATTTGATAAGTACCGCTATCTCCATTGTATCCAGTCAAGGCACTCAAATATCCTTTGCTATAAACTATATCATTGTCATTACGAGGATAGCCTAAGGTGAATATTTCTTCTCCTAAATCTGAAATCTTTTTTCTAATAGTATAAGGGATAGATTTAGGTTGTTTAAAATCTTCGTCCTTAATTTCAAGTAAAGCAATATCAGAGTTCATGTCTGCATAAACAATATTTGCTTTCAACTCCTGTCCTTTGCTATTGATTACAATGGCGCTATTCCCTTTTAATACATGTGCATTAGTGATAATAAATCCTTTGGTATCAATTAAAAATCCAGAACCTCCGCTAATTAATTTTGCGTTTTCTGGAATTTTGGTTTTTACCTCATTTAAGATATGTCCTTGTACTTGTTGATTTTTCTTAATCACTTCTACTGCCTTACTTAATTGCATCAATTGAGTGCCATTTAAACTTGGAGATAAATACATGACTAAAAAGGAAGTAAATAAAGCAATGAATCCACCCACTGAAGCGGCGATAGCTGTCACTTTTTTATACTTCGACCATAGCTGAATGATTTTGAATTGAGTGGATTGTTCATCGTTTGCAGTCCATTCCCCTTCAGCTAATAATTCGTTAAAAGTATTTTGAGATTGTTGGTTGAAATTTTTTCTTTGCGCGTACCACTCAATCTGTTGTAAAAACAAAGTATGTTCCACCACCATCTGATCAATTTCAGAAGTTTTCTTACGGAGTGCTTCAAAATCAGAGCGCTCCTGTGCAGACATTTCGCCTGACAAGTATTTTTCGATCGCTTCTAATAATTGAATGTCTTCCATTTTATTTTTCTGTTCTTTTTATTTAATTCAATCTCTGTTTTATTTCTACTTTAATCTCCAATGTTATATTGAGTGAAGAATAGCTTCTTTAATCTCATCAAACATTTATATTTTTGGTTCTTAGCATTATCTGCATTGGTATATCCAAACTGATTCGCTAATTCCTGCATCCCTTTTTTATTCAAATAATAACCTTCCAATAAACTTTTACAAGGTTCCCCTAAACTATTTAGAGCCCTATCCATAATTGCAAAAGCAGCATCTTTCTTTTCCATCACTTCTAAATCCTCTTGTACCGACACACTCTCTTCCTCAGAACTTAGTGGGTTACTATACTTTCCCATTTGCTGCAAACGCTTTAACCACAAATGCTTGCAAATAGAAAATAAATAGGTTTTAATTTGACAGGTAAGCACAAAAGAGTCCAATTGCACTTTTTCATATAAAGCAATCATTGCTTCCTGAAAAATATCCCTCGCATCATCAAAAGAGCCATTATTATTCTCCACAAAATGCTGAATTACAGGAAAATGACTCTTATAGAGGGCTTCCACCGCCTGGGAGTCATTTTGGGCTAAACCCCTTAATAGGACCTGTTCATTTAATTCAGCTTTCAAGATATTGATACGTATTTCAGACAAAAGTAACCCAAAAAAGGGTTTTTTTATTTTTTTGAAGCGGGGAAGGTTACCTTTTTCACGTTTTTGTATTAAGAGTATAAATTAATCATTTAAAAAATCAAACAAATGAAAAAAGTATTCGCAATCTTAGCTATCGCTGCTTTAACTGCATGTGGTGGTGCTTCTACTGAAGCTAAAACTGATACAGCTGCTACAACAGTTGATACTGCTGCAACTGCTACAGTTGATACAGCTGCTGCTGCAACAGTTGATACTGCTGCTAAGCACTAATCAAATAATTGGACTGTTGGTGGGCTGATCACTCGGCCCCTACTTGCCAACTAACAGTTATCGGAAAAATTTCATATGGCAAGCAATCGTTAAGCCGCTCCGTTTCTACGGAGGGGCTTTTTTTATTTTGGCCTTTTTATAGAATATAAAAGGCCAAAATAAAAACTCTAATGACTGGTCCGAAAGGCTGGCCCTTCGAACCTAAATTGTCGGCTTTCTTTGTTGAAACAAATACTCGTTAGCTTTTTGGGGATAAACTGTGAACTATTTTGCCATTTAGCCTATTTTTATTACCTTTGTAGTACGATGAAAGCAAATAGCAACTGGTTTTACTTTTTCTTTTATTTCTACTTTAATCAAAGTAGCCGGGTTGTATTTGTAAAAGCATAAAGAAATTAACTAAACATACAGTCCCGGCCCACAAGTCGGGACTTTTTTTTATTCCGACCATAAGCAGGGATAAAACAATGTAAATAGTTAAAGTAAAGAATAAAAAAATTAGGAATAAAGGGAATGAATCAAAAGGTGACAATACAAGGATACGAAGGAAGTTTCCACCAAGTGGCAGCGAGGCATTTTTATGGAAAAAATGTAGAGGTGATTACTTGTGACACATTTAGAGAAGTCGTTAAAATTGGAGCGGATAAAAAACTTTCTGACGGTGCTGTGATGGCGATTGAAAATTCAATAGCGGGAAGTATTCTTCCTAATTATAATTTAATTCAAAAAACGAAACTTCAAGTAATTGGAGAAGTGTATTTGTCGATTAGTCAAAATTTATTGACGAATCCAGGAGTGAAGTTAGCAGATATTAAAGAAGTGCATAGTCATCCAATGGCGATACTTCAATGTTTAGATTATTTAGAAAAGTACAATTGGAAATTAGTAGAGACCGACGATACTGCATTAAGTGCAAAGCATGTGCAACAGCATAAAAGCAAACATGTAGCGGCCATTGCAAGTAAGTTAGCTGCAAAGTTATATGATTTAAATGTGTTGACGCCCGATATTCATACACTTAAAAATAATATCACACGTTTTTTAGTGATGTCTCCACAAGTGGTTAAATCGGCATTAAAAGTAGAAGGGGCCAATAAAGCTTCTATCTATTTTCAAACCGATCACTCCAAAGGAATTTTATCAAAAGTGTTAGCCAAAATTGCGCAAGGAAATGTGAATTTAAGCAAATTGCAAAGTATGCCTATTCCTGGAAGTAATTTTAAATATGGTTTTTATGCTGATTTAGAATTTGAACAATTAAAACATATTGAAAAAGTGTTAGAAGATGTAAAAGCGTTAACCAATAGTTTGAAAATTTTTGGTTTGTATAAAAAAGGTAAAGTTGTAAAAGGGTAACTATGGACATGACATTATCACATAGACTAGAAGGGATTGGAGAGTATTATTTTTCTTCCAAACTGCGCGAAATTGATGAACTCAATAAGTCAGGAAAGCAGATCATCAATCTAGGCATAGGTAGCCCCGATTTACCGCCCCATCCCGATGTCATACAAGTATTACAAAATGAAGCAAGCAAGGACAATGTGCATGCTTATCAATCTTATAAAGGCTCTCCGGTATTGAGAGAAGCCATCGCTGAATGGTATCAAAAGTATTACGCGGTCTCCATAGCGCCCGCTACTGAAGTACTTCCGTTACTAGGAAGCAAGGAAGGGATCATGCATATATGTATGACCTATTTAAACGAAGGGGATCAGGTTTTAATTCCAAATCCTGGTTATCCAACGTACACAAGTGCAGTTAAATTAGCGGGAGGAACGCCGTTATATTATGAGTTGACTGCCGACAATCATTGGGCACCCGATTTTGAAAATTTAGAAAAATCAGATTTATCAAAAGTAAAGTTGATGTGGGTAAATTATCCGCATATGCCAACAGGACAAATGCCCAGTAAACTATTATTTGAAAAGATAATAGCATTTGCTAAAAATCATCAAATATTGATTTGCCATGACAACCCCTATAGTTTCATTTTAAATGAAACACCTATGAGTTTGTTATCCATCGAAGGATCAAAGGAAGTAGTAATTGAATTAAACTCACTAAGTAAGAGTCAAAATATGGCTGGATGGAGAGTGGGTATGTTAATTGCTGCAGAAGAGCGAATCAATGAAATACTTAGGTTTAAATCCAATATGGATAGTGGTATGTTTTTGCCGGTGCAGTTAGCTGCCGCTAAAGCATTAAGCTTGGATCAAACTTGGTACGAGTCGGTGAATAAAATTTATCAAGCTCGTCGTGAAAAAGTATTTGAATTACTAGACGTACTTAATTGTGTATACTCAAAGGAACAAGTAGGCATGTTTGTTTGGGCTAAAATACCATCCCAATACAAAGATGGATACGCGTTAAGTGATAAGGTATTGTATGATGCCAATGTATTTATTACACCCGGTGGAATTTTTGGTTCTGCTGGAAATGGATACATCAGAGTTAGCTTATGTGGTTCCATTGAAAAATTTAGTGAAGCAATTAAAAGAATTCAATCATGCGTTTAGCTATTATTGGAATTGGTTTAATGGGAGGTTCTCTTGCGCTTACTTTAAAAAAGAAAGGGTTTGTGCAAAACGTCATTGGGGTAGATCCTAATGTGGAACACCAGCAAAAAGCGTTGGAACTTGGTATCGTAGATGAAGTGATGGATTTAGACAAAGCCATTGCAGCATCGGATATTATAGCCATCGCAACACCAGTCAATATTGCAGAACAACTTTTACCCTTGATTTTAAATCAGGTAGACAAGCAGGTTGTTTTTGATGTAGGCTCTACTAAAGAAAGCATTGTTCACATAGCCAATGCGCAATCAAAAAAAGGAAGATTTGTTCCAACACACCCTATGTGGGGTACCGAATTTAGTGGACCTGCAGCAGCACAATCAGATGCTTTTGCCGAAAAAGCCACTGTGATTTGTAACAAGGAACAGATAGACGAAGATGCATTAGAATTAGTGGAAAAATTATACCAACAATTAGGGATGCATATTTTATACATGAATGCCAAACAGCACGACATTCATGTGGCTTATGTGAGCCATATTTCACATATTACTTCTTTTGCATTGGCAAATACCGTGTTAGAGAAGGAGAAAGAGTCTGATGCTATTTTTGAGTTAGCAAGTGGAGGATTTGAGAGTACTGTTCGTTTGGCTAAGTCCAATGCCGATATGTGGGTACCCATCTTTATGCAAAACAAGGAAAATGTGTTAGATGTGCTAAATGAGCATATTAGTCAATTACGCAAATTTAAAGCCAGTCTTGAAAAAGAAAACTTTGAATACTTGTCGGAGTTGATTCATAATGCGAATCAAATTAAAAGAATTTTAAAATAAAATTCTTTAGTAAAAATTAAAAAACACAAAATGAAGAAAACAGAAGAGACGAATAAGACCAATGAATTAATAGAAGCGGTCAAAACTAAAAAAACATTTACCGAAATAGGAATCAATGATTCTCTAGTAAAAGCGGTAACAGAATTAGGATATACACATGCTACAGAAATTCAAGAAAGATCAATCCCCGTTTTAATTAGCGGAACAAAAGATTTTATTGGATTGGCACAAACAGGAACGGGAAAAACAGCTGCCTTTGGATTGCCTTTATTGCAATTAATTAAAACAGCAGACCGTTTCCCTCAAGCCTTAGTAGTTTGTCCTACACGTGAATTATGTATGCAAATTGTAAATGAAATGAATTTGTTTAAAAAACACATTTCAGGTTTACAAGTATTAGCAGTCTACGGTGGAACTTCTATTAGCATGCAAATAAAAGATTTAAAAAGAGGCGTACAAGTCGTAGTAGCAACACCAGGTCGTTTAATTGATTTGATCGAAAGAAAAGCAATTAACTTAGATAAAATTGAATATGTAGTATTGGATGAGGCAGATGAGATGTTAAATATGGGATTCCAAGATGACATTGAATTTATTTTAAAGAATACACCTAACAGAGAAAGTATTTGGTTATTTAGTGCAACAATGCCTGCAGAAATTAGAAAAGTAAGCAAGCGTTACATGAAAGAGCCGGTAGAAGTTACTATTGGAAAAGTAAATGCCACCAATAAAAGTATTGATCATCAGTATTATTTAACCTCGGCGCAACATCGTTATGAGACTTTAAAGCGTATTATCGATTTTAATCCAGGTATCTATGGTATCATTTTTACACGTACGAAAGCAGATGCGCAGGAAGTGGCTCAACGTTTAACACGTGAAGGATATGATATTGATGCGATCCATGGTGATTTAACACAACAACAACGTGATAGAGTAATGGGGCAGTTTAGAGACAAAAGTTTGCAATTATTAATCGCAACGGATGTAGCTGCTCGTGGTATTGATGTAAAAGGAATCACACACGTCATCAACTTTGAATTACCAGATGATGTAGAAGTTTACACGCACCGAAGTGGTCGTACTGGTCGTGCAGGAAGCGAAGGAATTTGTATTTCTATTGTACACGCACGTGAGTCATATCGTTTACGTCAGATTGAAAATATGAACAAATGTACTTTCCATAAATTGGATATTCCAAGTGGTAAAGATGTTTGTCGTAAACAATTTTTCCATGTGATGGATAAATTAATGTCAACTGATGTTAGTCATGGTGATTATGAAACCTATGTTCCCATGTTAGCTGAAAAATTTGCTGACATGACTAAGGAGGAAATTTTAAAACGTGTGGCTGCTTTGGAGTTCAATCGTTTTTTAAGTTATTATGAAAATGCACAGGATTTAAATATTAGAGCTACAGACAAAAATCGTCGTGAGCCTATGCAACAACAAGATCGTAATCGCGACAGAGGCCGCCAAGAATTTGGAGCAGCTGCTCGTGGAGGAGATCGCGGAGATCGTGGTGCTCGTGGGGAATCATCTAGTCGTGGTGCGGCAAGAGGTGCTACCGGGTACACGCGTTTGTTTGTGAATTTGGGAACTAAGGATGGTTTTTACAAAGCAAGCTTTTTGCAATTCATTTTAGATATGAGTGATTTAAGAAAAGAAGTGTTGGGCAAAATTGATATGCGCGATATGAATAGCTGGGTTGAAATTGAAGCAGGTGCTGCGAAGCAAATGATTCATTCAGTGGATGGTAAAAACTACAAAGGTCGCCGCATACGCATGAATGATGCAGATAGTGGTGGTCCAAGAAGAAGCAGCAACGAAGGATAGACAAATTAAAAAATAGTAAGAACGTTTAAATTGGTTAACATGGAAACTTTAACAGCACAAAAACAAGACATTAAAGAAGTGATCAAAAAATCACCATTGATTATATCAGGCCCCTGCAGTGCAGAAACTGAAGATCAAGTGATGCAAACTGCGATTCGACTAGCCGCAACTGGTAAAGTGGATATTATGCGTGCAGGCATTTGGAAACCTAGAACTCGTCCTGGAAGTTTTGAAGGGATTGGTACCAAAGGTTTGCCTTGGATGCAGCAAGCTAAAAAAGAAACAGGTTTGCCAGTGGCAGTAGAAGTAGCTACCGCTAAACAGGTGGAAGATGCTTTACATTTTGATGTGGATGTTTTATGGGTAGGGGCTCGTACTACCGTGAATCCTTTTAGTGTGCAAGAAATTGCAGATGCATTAAAGGGTGTAAAAGTTCCTGTGTTAATCAAAAATCCTATCAATCCAGATTTAGAATTATGGATTGGTGGAATGGAGCGTATTGCGAAAGCAGGGGTTGAAGATTTAGGATTAATCCATCGTGGGTTTAGCTCTTATGGCAATACTGAATATCGCAATGCGCCTATGTGGCATTTGGCGATTGAAATGAAACGTCGTTACCCAGGAATTCCTATGATCAACGATCCTTCACATATTTGTGGACGTCGTGATATTTTACAAGAGGTCGCACAAAAAGCGATCGACTTAGATTTTGATGGTTTAATCATTGAATCTCATATTGATCCAGACAATGCTTGGAGTGATGCTAAACAACAAATTACGCCCGAAGTATTAGCCGAAATGTTAGGCGCTATCCGTTGGAGAAAGGACGATGTCGCTTCTGCCGAATATCATGCAGCTTTAGAAAAATTACGTCAACAAATTAATCAGTTAGATGATGAATTGTTACAAGTATTATCTACACGTATGAAAGTGGCTGAAAAAATTGGAGAGTACAAGAAAAACAATGACATCACTATTTTGCAAACCAATCGTTGGAATGAAATTTTAGAACGTGCGGTTAGTAAAGGGAATAAAGTGGGATTAAGTGAAGATTTTATTACCAAGTATATGGATGCGGTACATATGGAAAGTATCCATCATCAAAATAAAATAATGAATAGCTAGTAGACAATGTTAGACTGCTAGTTTATTTTAAAAAAGCCAACTCATGAAAAATTGGAAAGTAAAATTTTCATCGGCATCTGTTGAATTTATTTTTGACGGAAAGTTTTCGGGGATTCATAAATGGGCAGATAAAAACAATGCCATTTATATCACGGATGAAAACCTGTATGCCATTCATGAAAAAAAGTTTACAGGGAAAAAGACCATCGTCATTCCAGCGGGAGAAGAACATAAGCAACAATCTACTGTTGATTTTATCATTGAAGCTTTATTGAACTTTGACGCTACACGATCAACCACTTTAGTGGGAGTAGGGGGCGGTGTGGTAACTGATATGGTAGGATATGTGGCAGGCATTTATATGAGAGGGGTGTCTTTTGGATTTGTACCTACTACTATTTTAGCGATGGTAGATGCTTCGGTTGGAGGTAAAAATGGTATTGATATAGGTTGGTATAAAAATATGGTGGGATTAATTCGTCAACCCTCTTTTATTTTTTACGACTATGATTTTTTAGCTACGTTACCTTTACATCAGTGGCAAAATGGTTTTGCAGAAGTGATTAAGCATGCAGCTATCAAAGATGCAAAAATGATGCAGGAATTAGCGCAACATGATATTTTATTTTATCAAAAAAATAAAAAGGCTTTAGCATCTTTATTAGAACGTAATGTTCAAATTAAAGTGAAAGTGGTGCAAAAAGATGAGTTTGAAAAAGGAGATCGTAAATTACTCAACTTAGGACATACCTTAGGACATGCTATTGAAAATCAACATGCGCTTTTACACGGGCATGCCATTAGTATTGGAATGGTGTATGCAGCTAAAATTTCTCAAGTCTTAAAAGGGTTTAACCAAGTAGGCGTATTGATTGACACACTTTCACAATATGGATTGCCGACCAAAATGCATTTTGATATACAGCAAGCCATGGAATTGATGCAAAAAGATAAAAAGAAAGCAGCAGCAGGAATGCAGTATGTTTTATTACAAAAAATTGGGAAAGGAATCTATGAAACGATTCCTATGAAGTCATTAGAAAAACTCATTAAGCTGTATTCTTAATCATGTTAGTAACGGTTTATCCAGCAAAATTAAAAGGAGTGCAAATGGCTCCTGCAAGCAAGAGCAGTATGCAGCGTGCATGTGCCGCCGCATTGTTGCATGTGGGAGAAACGGTCATACATAATCCAGGACATTCCAATGATGATTTAGCTGCCTTAGATGTGATTCAAAAGTTAGGTGCAGAAGTTGCTATGAATACAAATGCCATTACGATACATTCCAAAGGAGTAATGCCTGTTGGTCCCGAAATGAATTGCGGTGAAAGTGGTTTAGGCATTAGGATGTTTACGCCTATTGCTGCATTAAGTGCGCAATCAATCAGGATTCAAGGCAAGGGAAGTTTGGTGAAAAGACCTATGCATTTTTTTGATGAAATTTTACCACAATTAAAAGTGAGCATTCAATCCCAGGCAGGTTATCTACCCATTCAAATACAAGGGCCTTTAAAACCCAGTACCATTTCGGTAGATGGCTCATTTAGCTCTCAGTTTTTGACGGGTTTGCTCATGGCTTATGCAGCTTCAGGTGCGCAGGAAGTATCCATTCATGTGAAGGATTTAAAAAGCAAACCTTATATCGACCTCACATTACATGTGCTCAATACTTTTGGTTGGAAAGTAGTTCATCAGGACTATCAGCAATTTCAGTTTCTACATCATGCGCCATTACCAGAACATATTGAATATACAGTAGAAGGGGATTGGAGTGGTGCGGCCTTTTTATTGGTCGCGGGGGCTACTTCAGGGCCTATTTTAGTCACAGGGTTACAAATGGATTCTACCCAGGCAGACAAGCAAGTGATGGAGGCTTTAAGGAAATCTAATGCAAGTATTCATATTAGCCCAGAAGGGATTTTGATAGGTCCGGCGAAGGATCATAAAGGTCTTCAATCTTTTGAGTTTGATGCCACAGATTGCCCCGATTTATTTCCTCCCTTGGTGGCTTTGGCTGCCAGTTGTCAGGGGGTAACTCTTATTAAAGGAGTGTCTCGATTAGCACATAAAGAAAGTAATAGAGGCCTGACCTTGCAAACTGAGTTTGCGAAAATGGGGGTTAAAATTGATTTAGAGGAGGATGTCATGAAAGTAGTTGGAGGGGCAGAAATTCAATCTTCTACCGTTTTTTCTCAGCATGATCACCGTATTGCAATGGCTTGTGCAGTTGCAACATTAAATTCAAATGGACCAGTGCAAATAATTGATGCTGAAGCTATTAATAAAT
>Ga0214919_10006187_pt1 | contig 16549 bp, 12 predicted proteins | sample LL1503_MetaG_FD_177994 | JGI IMG/M metagenome (GOLD analysis project Ga0214919, IMG submission 177994) | Freshwater microbial communities from Lake Lanier, Atlanta, Georgia, United States - LL-1503 | ecosystem: Environmental > Aquatic > Freshwater > Lake | place: USA: Georgia | collected... | reverse complement strand
CCTTTAGTCGAGGCCCCATAGACAAATATTTTTTTACCCTTTACGCGCTCTTGATTGATGAAGAACAAAAGATCGCTTTTATTGCGCTCAATGTTTTCTTTGAATTTTTTGTATGGCTCGTCTGTATCTAGCGCCATATTGAATTCGTCAAAACGGACTTTAGCGATACGCCTCACTGCTTCTACCGTTGCATCAGGCCCAGCAGCCTTACGGATATAGAAACGGTAGCTGGAACCATTGACGTTATTCATCTCAACGTCATCGAGTTTCATGCCACAACGCTTGAAAATATACTCCATGGGCGCAAGAGAGTAATAGGTCGTATGCTCATGGCAAATATTATCAAACATGTTGTGTGCCAACATGTTTGGTAAATCGGCCATTTGTAGAACCCAGATGCCATCGTCAGCCAAGATATCTGCAATATCGTTGGTAAACGATACCGGGTCTTCTAAATCGTAAAACATTGCGATACTGGTAACGATTTTGGCTTTTCGTTGCCCTTTTGCTGCAATGTAGGATTGCTTGTTGAAGTAGTCGTTAATTCGCGTAAAGCCTTCATCAACCACACCCAGGAAATTTTTCGCTGGATCAAACCCTACCAGCTCAAGTGAAGGATTTTTGTATGATTTCAACAAGGTTCCATCATTGCAGCCAATATCGACTGCAATATCGCCCTTGACTATTTGGACGTGCTGAATCGCCTTGGCGGTAATGTCGGCCAGTGCATCACGCATGGTTTGGTTGACACCGGATGCATACCAATAATCTGTGTACATGATGTCATTTGGAAAGGTGTGCTTAAGCTGGACTAATCCGCAGGCATTTTCATCCAGCTCAGGGTTGCAACGCACGAGTTCTAAGGGTACCTTGCGAGTGGGTAGCCGGTCTTGGTTGTCTTTGGAGGCAAACGCGGATGCGAGCATTTGCGGTCGCAGGTCTAAAATTGGCGTGAGACTTTTGGAGCCACATAGGCGGCAAGTCTGCCGCACGATTACATTCATTTTATTTCCTTGTTTTATTTTCTGGGCACACTGCGGTGTGTTAATTCAAACGCTTAAAGCCTGAGTGACATATCGGCCCATTCAATAGACTCAACACATCGCGCCCTTCCTCGCACTCTTTGATTAAAGCAAAAATTGGATCGAGTTCATTTAGGAACTCAGTCACGATAGCTGGAGTGTGCGCTGTGCACGCGTAAAAGTTGGTGCTTGCCAAATATCCCTTATCCAGCATTTTCTGGGTGATCAAGGTTCTATATGCCAATGCATTGGCACTATTAAATGAGAATCCGGTCAGTGCGGGTAGGCCATTGGTGGTGATTGACAGTCCATGCTTTGCCGCCAATTCGTTCCAACCCGCGGTGACATCCAAGCCGGTTTGGTTAATGGCGTCCCAAGAGTTGGTTCGCTCCATGACCTCAAGAGTTTTGAGCGCGGCAGTCGGCCCGATGCGTTCTGTCCAAAATGTACTGCTAATAAAGGTGGTTTGCGCAGCCTCCATGACAGAACGCCGACCAATTGTTGCCGTAATTGCATAGCCGTTGCCAAGCGCCTTGCCAAACATGGCCATGTCGGGTTCGACGCCATACAGTTTGTGAAGCCCCCCGAACGACTGACGAAATCCAGAGGTGCATTCGTCAAATATCAGCACTATGTTGTGGTCCGTCGCCAGTTTGCGCACTTTGTGAAGGAAGTCGCCGGTAGGGCCGTGGTTACGCATGACCTCCATTTTAATGACGCCGATATCATGCCTAGACACAAGCGATTCGAGTTCCTCGAAGTTGTTGTAGGTAAACGGAAACACTGTTCCTTTTAAATTTTGCGGAACTCCGTTTGGCTCTAGCCCAGGCAATAGGTGACCTGTGAGCTTTTTTTCATTCCCTAAGTTCGCCGAAAGGTACCAGTCATGCCAGCCGTGGTAGCCGCATATGGCGACTTTATCGCGACCTGAGGCTGCACGGGCTATCCGAATTGCAATGGCATTTGCTTCACCTCCAGTGCGGGCAAGTCGGACCATCTCAGCCCAAGGATGTAAATCTACAAGCCTCTCTGCTAGATAGACCTCTTCTGGACAATTTAAGGTTGCCATGTTGCCAGCGTCAATAGTCTGGTGTACGGCGGCGTCAACTTCTGGATGGCCGTAGCCCAAAATGTTTGTTCCTATACCCATAATGGACATATCGGTATACGCTTTTCCATCTAGGTCCCAAACTGTGCAGCCCTTGGCCTTACTGAAATAGGCTGGCCACTGCTCGGGCAGAAACATTTCTGCTCTCTTGGATAGGAGCATATTGCCGCCTGGAATGACGTGCTTTGCGCGTTTCCAGAGTTTTTGCCCTGTTCCCATGACGGCCCCTTCATTGCGGAGGATCTGCTGATTGACTGAGAAAATTTGCGGGTGACTGGTTTCCAAGTTTAAAACTTGCTGCCAGCCAAAGTGTATATCCGGAGCGAAATGAGCAAATATCTTGGATATGACTTCAAAGTCCACTGCCTCATCAACCGTCCAGCGCATTTTTGATAAATTTGAATCATGCAGAAAAGTCGCTACGTTGAATCGACCGGGCTCTCGCAGGTACGGTGTAACGTGCTCACGATTGAAGGGAAGATCTGTTTCTTTTGCGGCCTGCTCAAGTGCGCTGAATTTGAATATTTCTATGTCCAACCCATCGGGGAAGGTTGGTGGATAGTTATTGCAGAGATAGTCGACCCCCATTGACTTGAATTGGATGATCATTTCATCCAAAAGCAAAGCATCAACTAAGGGGCAGTCACCCGTGATTCGAATCACAACCTCAGCGTTGTGGGCCTTTGCTGCGACCAAGTATCGGTCGAGCACATCTGCCTCACTGCCTTGTACGCAGGCGTACCCTAGAAGGCTAACCCAGCTGACTAGAGGGAGATTGTTCTTATCAATTGAGGTGGCAACTATGATTTGACTAACCTCTTTTGCCTTGGAAAGCCGTGAGAGCAATAGCTCAATCATGGGGGTGCCCCCAATGGGTTTCATGACTTTATTCGGCATTCGTGTGGATCCCATACGCGCTTGAACAATTGCGACTGTTTTCATAAATGGCGCCACATAGAGGGATTGATAAGATTTTCTGTATCTGTACTGATATCAGGAAAATCTTTTCCCCAAGGGTTGGTTGATGCATCGATGATTTGTTTTAGCTGCTGCAGACTGTCAGCACCAACAACAACGCGACTAATTTGAGGAAAAGCCATGGGGAATGCCAAGCAAGCTTGAACTGCAGATATATTTTGTTCGGCTTGCCAGTTATGCCAGCCATCCCACAATTGGTTCCAGTGGCTAAATTTTTGAGGAATTTGATCGCGATCCATAAGAAGCAAGCCCTGCAAAAATGCCGATCTCGCATGAATTTCTACTCCACAATCGACCAACCGCTGCATCCACCCAGAAGTGTGCAGCCTGCGATCTACCAGGTTAAAAGGAGCTTGCACTAGGTCTAGCTCAAAATGTTTCATGAGGTTCTCTAACTCTGCAGGCGAGTAGATAGAAACGCCGATTTTTTGAACCAAGCCGCAGTACTTCAAGTTTTCCAACGCTTCAAATAAGGGCCGACTAATTGGGCCTTGCAACTGATGGGTCTCGTGAAGCAATAGGCCGTAAAGATTGTCAACACCCATCCTGTCCAGTGACTTCTCAACCTGCTCTTTTACCCACTGCTTCACCAACACGCAGCCCTTCGGAACAGGTGGCAATTTTGTGACAATGTGGAAGTTTTGACCCCCAGCCTCTTTTAGTCGAATTTCTGCATCCCCGTACGCTACAGCGGTGTCCAACGTGTCAATGCCATTCATCGCAGAAAACTGCAACATGGCCTTCATTTCATTTAGATCTACTTGCCCAGTTTTGTTGGCTACTCCGTAAGCAAGACCGAACTGGGCTGTACCTAAAGCGATTTTCAAAAGCGAGACTTTTAGTGAGAAGTATTATTAGATTTCAATTTTTTTGCGATTGGCATCAATCCAATCTCGCAAAGTGTCAACATTCATCCATTCCGCATTATTGTCAGAGCTGTAGATAAAATTTGCGTCCACTTTGAGCCCACCGTTAATCCGAGCAGGGTCTTGACTCCAACTGTGTATCGCCGGCAAGATCTTGTAGTGATCTGGATAGACGAAGGTGTGGGGTGAATCCTCAAGACCAATCATCTGCTCGTGGAGTTTTTCCCCAGGGCGAATACCGATGATTTCAAGCCTCGCTTCGGGGGCAACAGCGAGAGCAACATTCACCACTTTCATGGAGGGTATTTTCTTTACGTAAATTTCACCACCAACCATGTCATTGAATGCATGCCATACCAAGTCGACCCCTTGCTCGAGGGTGATCATGAAGCGAGTCATTCGCTCGTCGGTAATCGGCAAAACGCCTTTGTCCTTGACGGAAAGAAAGAACGGAATAACTGATCCACGCGAGCCCATTACGTTGCCATAACGAACCACAGAAAATCTAGTCACATGCGCCCCCGCATATGAGTTACCCGCAACAAACAATTTGTCTGAGGCCAATTTGGTGGCGCCATATAAATTGATAGGACTACTGGCTTTGTCGGTCGACAGTGCAACGACGCGCTTGACGCGCTTGTCGATGCACGCATCAATAAGATTCATTGCACCATTGATGTTGGTTTTAACGCACTCGAAGGGGTTGTACTCCGCCGTAGGCACGATCTTAGTAGCTGCGGCATGTACGACATAGTCAATTCCGTCAAGGGCGCGCACCAGCCTGTCTTTGTCGCGCACATCGCCGATAAAGAAGCGGACCCTATCATCGTTGCCATAGAGCTTAGCCATCTCCCACTGTTTCATCTCATCGCGCGAAAAGATGACCAGGCGGCAGGGGTTGTACTTGGCAAGCGTCATTGGCACGAAAGTGTGGCCGAATGATCCGGTACCGCCAGTAATGAGGATGGAGGAATTAGTTAGCATAATTACGCTTACCCGCGGTTAACAAGTTCGTGGTAGGGCCCGATTCGGGAAACTCGGCCGTTGTCGAGTTCGACAATAAAGTCGCATTTCTGAAGCGTGGTCAGTCGGTGAGCAACGATCAAAATAGTTAAGTCTGGGCTTAGAGAATCTATGGCTTGCATCACTGCGCGCTCGGTCTCGTTATCAAGCGCACTGGTGGCCTCATCAAAAATAATCACGTCCGCTCGCTTGTAGAGGGCGCGAGCGATACCTATACGCTGACGCTGCCCTCCGGACAAACGCACACCACGTTCGCCCACTCGGGTTTGATATTTATCGGGCCAACCTTCGATGGCCTCGTCGATTTGGGCCTGTTTTGCCACTTGTCGCACACGGGCGGAATCAATCTTATTTTTCGGCAAGCCAAATGCAATGTTCTCTTCAATACTGCTGTCGGAAAGATAGATACTCTGTGGAACATGTGCAACATGCAACTGCCAGTTTCGATAGTTTTTTCCACCGATGACCTGATCGTCTACTCTTAGGCTACCCTCGCTTGGCTGAAGAAGTCCCATGATGACATCCAGTAGCGTGCTCTTGCCGCTGCCAGTAGCACCCAAGAAGCCGATGCGTTTGCCCCTCGGCAAAAAAAGATCAATGTTACTCAGCACAGGCACTGTCCCCGTGGTGTAACTAAAACTCATATCCTCAAGGAGGATTCCCTGGGCAAACGGCAAAGGCTCTGGCACCGCCGAATCCGCTTCAACTGGCATTGGCTGCTCAAGTAGTAAGACCGTATCTCTAAGAGAGGCTTCCGCACCGCGAATGATGGCAAGTGCGCTGTAGGCTTGCTGCAGAACCGGTAGCAAGCGCTGAGCACCCAGTGCCAAGGCTCCCAGCACTGGCACAGCCATGGCCATTCCGCCTTCGCGTCTGCTCATCACATACGCCAAAAAAGCAATCAGAATCATTCCTAAGGTTTCTATCACGTAGCGAGGGCTTGCGCTTATGAATGTATTGTTGCTCTGAGCCAGGCGCAGCGGCCGGTCAGCACTCTGGTAAAAAGCGCAATATGTCGCTTGACTCCCATCGATCAACACATCTCGAATGCCTCCCAGCCCCTCCTGCAAAGATTTAATCACCCTCGTAGACTCGTTAGCGATCACTTCACTATTTTTCTTCAGACGATGACGCGTTAATTTAAGGATACTACCGTAGATGATCATTAAGCCGCCACCAATGGAAAGCATCAGCACTGGGTCCAACGCAAATAGCGCCAGTGATAAACCACAGAGTAAAAAAACAGCACTGAACAGGGTGAGCATTGGCACTAAAATACTTCCGGTCAGCATGGCTGTTTTGCCATAGATTGCGTTGATGATCTCACTGCTGTTGCGAGATATATGCACGGGATACGGTTGGAAGAGGGTACGGCGATAAACCTCAAAGCTAAAATCTGCGCCAATGGCGTATGAAAACCGCGTGGTCACGTGGGCAAGAGTCAAACGGATGGCTCCAGCCACAAGCACGGTTGCAGCAAAAGTCCAAGTCATGGGCAAGAGCAGATCTTCTGAACTGGTCGCGCCGAGCAAGCGAATCAAGGGTTGCGCAAACTCATGCGCAAATACGCGCTCCGGTGCGGTCAGAACTCCAAGAAAAGGAACGATAGCTCCAACACTGATAACCTCAGCCATCGAAGCGAGCACCATCAATCCGAGAATCGATACAAACTGGTATTGCCGTCGATGACCAAGTCTATGCCACAGGTCAATGATCAGACGAGTAAGTGAAGCTGAATGCACAGTCTCAGATACCTAAGAGAGATGTCATAAACATTCGAGGCTCATATGCACTTTTAAGCCATTCAGCCGCAGCATAGCTTGCCATCGGGCTCGCTGATAAAGCGCTGTTCAATGGTAAAGCAAATACACTGCCCAGAACCAAAGATTGCGAAGGCAACCAAATATACGTGCCGAAGATATAACAAAAAACAGACTGGCCCTTCATCGCATTCATCTCTAATTTTTTTTTAGCTCTGCTGACTTTTGGAACAACCATGTGCTGTCACACATCTCTTCCAAAGTGCGTGTAGCCTTCCAGCTCAACAGTTCGCCGGCCTTAAGGGGGTCTGCATAACAAGCTGCCACATCACCATCACGGCGTGGTGACACACTGTAAGGCACCCTGGAGCCTGAGGCTTTTTCAAACGCGCTAACCACCTCTAAAACGCTATACCCCTTACCTGTTCCGAGGTTGATAGCATGCCAACCATTAGCTTGATTCAAAAAATTCAGTGCAGCCGCATGCCCTTCGGCCAAATCCATGACGTGGATGTAATCCCTGATACCAGTGCCATCATTTGTAGCGTAATTACCACCAAAGACATTCAATTTTGAACGAATCCCTATTGCAACTTGGGCGATATATGGCATGAGGTTATTAGGTGCTCCTTTTGGATTGTCGCCAATAAGCCCACTTTGGTGCGCCCCCACTGGATTGAAATAGCGCAGGCACGCTATCCGCCAATTTACATCCGACTTCGCAACGTCACTCAGCAATTCTTCGATGTGGATTTTGCTTCTACCGTAAGGGTTAATTGCACTGGTTGGATGGACTTCATCCAATGGAAGGTACTTCGGTTCGCCATAAACTGTAGCACTGCTACTAAAGACAAGTGTTTTGATTTGCTCTGAATGCATGGCTTGGATCAAGCTGATCGTACCTTGTACGTTGTTTGTAAAGTAGTCAATTGGATTACCGACTGATTCGCCAACGGCCTTTAATCCCGCAAAGTGAATAACCGCCTCAATTTTGTGGGCCGAGAGTGTGGTTTTTAGTAACGCGGTGTCGCGCACATCACCTTCAATAAATAACATTTGGCGACCAATAATCTGCTCTATTTTGCCGATTACTTCATTTTTGCTATTTGACAGGTTGTCATAAAGGACAACATCATGCCCTAGCAAAAAGAGTGCTATCGCAGTGTGGCTACCGATGTATCCGGTCCCTCCGGTAAGAAGCACCTTCAATGGCATGATCGTACTTTTATAAAAACATCCTCGAAAGCAAGCAACGAATTTAACTCTTCAACTTTGGTCTGAGCCATTTCATAATTTACAGTCTTGTGAAATCTGCTTTGATCTTGTGATTTTAGTAACTGCGCTTGATTTGCACACATGGCCGAAGGGCAGCTTGTTTTGTCACTTAATACGGTTGCCCATCATGACTAAACTCTTGGCCTACTTAGGATCAAATCAGCAAGAGATGATTGAGTAATACCCACTTCAATGCATGAAATGGGCACTTGTTAATTAAGCTCAGCAATATGTCCAAGCTGGACTTCTTTAAAAGGACTTTGTCCTAAACACCTCTAGAAAGGCTACCGCAGGCTTATATAGCAGGTTAATTTTTTATTTTGATGAATTTTCGAAATGGCCGCCAAAAACTCTTCACGTAAATTATGGTGGCCTGGGGCGGAATCGAACCACCGACACAAGGATTTTCAATCCTCTGCTCTACCGACTGAGCTACCGGGCCATCAATTAAATTGTAGCACCATCGTTGCCCGCAAGCATCGCCCTCGCATGGCTATGGGGTCAAAACATCACCCGTCCAACCCTTTCAAGGGTTGCTGTTTTGCACCGAACAATTCCGACACTTTGTCCATAGCAAGCGCTGACGCACGTGGTTGACACTTTTCTCATCGCTCAGATAATTATGCAATGCGAATTCCCCGTTTTTATTCGATCTCCGTTGAGAAATCCGTGCTCATGCTGGTCGGCTCTGTGGTCTACATGTCGGCCCATTTGGCCAACCTCTGGGTGTTTGATTTTTGGGAAGTCACGCCCAACATTTCTTGGGTCTATTTGCCCTCTTTTCTGCGGTTAGCCAACTTGTTGATCTTGGGCCCCTTGTGGGGCACTTGTGCCACAGCCCTGGGGGGTGCCGAATTGATCTTCTTGTCCAACCAAGGCTTAAATGGCTTGGCATGGATGAATGTGTTGGCCTCTTGCAGCAGTGCTGTGGCCGCCTACGGCTTATTGCAATTGATCACCCGCCGACCCGTTGCATTGAATCAACTGAAAGAATTGCTGATGCTGGCGGGTGTTTACACCTTGATCAACCCCAGCTTGCATTTCATTTTGTGGCACGTGATCCAAGCCTATACAGAAACCTCGTTGCAAGACTTCGTGGCCATGGCCGTGGGGGACTTGGCTGGCGCTGTTCTGGGATCTATGTTGTTTGTGTGGGTAGTTCGCCACACAGGTGTTGCCCAATGGGTAGCTGGCCGGGTTCACGCAAAAACCGAACGATAAGCCTCAGGCACCCTGGAAAAAGACCACTTGTACTCAAGGACTCCCGCGCTTGCTGCGTGAGAGGTCAACACCGAGTTGCTTGAGCTTGCGATACAAGTGGGTTCTCTCCAAGCCTGTTTTTTCGGCCACCCGGGTCATGGAGCCATTCTCTTGGGCCAGGTGAAATTCGAAATAGGCTTTTTCAAATGCATCTCTGGCCTCTCGCAGGGGCACATCCAGGTCAAAGCTTTGATGGTTCGCAGGCAAAGCCTGTGCGGTCATGGTCTCAGCAACAACCACATGGGGCGACGTCACCGAGGGCGCCATGATCGGCGAGGGATTGACACGCTGAGGGGCGGCAGGTGCAGTGGCAGATTTTCGGGCCAAGGCCCCTTCAACTGCTTTGAGCAGTTTTTGCAAAGTGATGGGCTTTTCCAAAAAGGCTTGTGCACCAATCCGCGTGGCCTCCACCGCTGTATCGATGGTGGCGTGGCCACTCATCATCACCACGGGCATGTTGAGCAAACCAGCTGTGGCCCACTCTTTGAGCAAGGTCACACCATCGGTGTCGGGCATCCAAATATCGAGCAAGACCAAGTCGGGGCGGCTGTTTTGCCGCGCTGCACGGGCTTGGGCAGCGTTTTCGGCCAACTCCACCTGGTGCCCCTCGTCATTGAGGATTTCGAAGAGCAATTCGCGAATGCCCAGTTCGTCGTCCACCACCAAAATATTTGCCATATTGCCTGCTAGATTATGTGCTGATGCGGAGTTTCAGTTTCGAATGATAGCGATACTTGGGCGCCTTGGATCACGCCGTCGATATCGCGGTTTCGGAGATCAATGCGCGCACCATGCTCGTCGGCAATTTTTTTCACCACTGCCAAGCCCAAACCCGTGCCACGCGGCTTAGTGGTGATGTAGGGTTCGAAAGCGCGCTGCAAAATGTGCTCGGGAAACCCGCTGCCATGGTCGAGCACCGTCAACCGTACGCGACCTGATGTTTCCACCCATTGGGTGCGCAATATCACCCCCAAGTGGGCGCGTTCTGTGGGAGTGGCATCTTGTGCGTTTTGCAATAAGTTATGGATGACTTGCCTCAACTGCAAAGCGTCACCCATCACCCTCGGACACTTATCGTCCAACTCTGTGTGAACCGACACGGTGGCTGTTTCTTCACCATACAAGCTCAGCACCTCAAGCACCAGCGCATTGAAGTCCACTGGCTGGAGGTCTGCCACTGGCAAGCGCGCATAGTCACGGAATTCGTTGACCAAGCGCTTCATGGCGTCCACTTGGTCCACGATGGTTTTGATCGACTTGACCAAGATGGCCTGCTCGCCATCGGGCAACTTGCCGGTGAGTTTCATCTCCAGTCGCTCAGCCGACAACTGGATGGGTGTCAAAGGGTTTTTGATTTCATGCGCCAAGCGGCGCGCCACATCGCCCCATGCTTGGGCGCGCTGGGCCGACACAATTTCAGAGATGTCGTCAAACACCAACAAACGGGCATGGTTGGGCAATACGGCACCCCGCGCGACCAAGGTCACACCGTTGTGGCCCGCGCTCGGCCCTTGGCTGGGCGTGGCCGCTGCGGTGGAGGCCAGCTCAAAAGACTGCTGCCAATGGTCCAAACCATGTTGACTGCGCTCACCCACAAAGCCGGCAAACTCATGGTCCACCTGCGAGGCCAAGCCTTGAAGGCCCGGGGCCGCACCCAGTGGCTTGCCCTCAAAGGCTGCCAAGGGCACGCGCAATATGCGCGTGGCACCGGGGTTAGAAGAGATGACCAAGCCTGACTCATCCATCACGATCACACCGGCGCTCATGTTGTCCAAAATGGTTTGTAGATTGGCGCGCGCCAAGTCAACTTGGGCCATGCTTTCACCCAAAGCGTTGCGCGCTTGTGCCAATTGCGCCGTCATTTGGGCAAAAGACCGCGTCAAATCACTGAGCTCGTCTCGGCTTTCAAAAACGGCTTTGGGGCTCAAATCTCCAGCGGCCACATCGCGCACACCTTGGGCCAGCAGCAGCAACGGCCTGGCCAATTGGTTGCCCAAAAGGACCGCCAGTAAGACGGCACCAAAGACCGCCAAGAACAAGGTCAGGGTCAAGGTTCCGATGTACATCCGGCGCAGGCCCTGCCGCGCCAAAGCACGCTCTTGGTATTCGCGGTAGGCCAACTCCACCGCCAACGCATTGGCGACCAAATTGGGCGGCAAGGTTTGGGTGACTTGCAAAATCCGGTTTTCATCCAGCAGGCCCAAGCCAGGTGCCGCCACAATGGCTAGCACCTTCACCCGCGCACGCTGGCTCTTACTGGCCACACCGTCCTCTAAGCCCTCCAATTGGGAAATCACACCTTGACTGCGCAATTGCCGCAATTGCGCACTGGCCGGGCGTTCGGGATTGAGCTGAAACAAGGAGGCTCCCGCACTGGCCAGTGGCTGGCCAGAGGGACTCCACAAAATGATGTCATCGGCACCCAATTGGTCGCGCAAGCGCTCCAAAGCCAAACCAGCACTGGCGCTGGGGATGTCGCTGATCTGCCCGGCGGCCACACGTGCTTTGCTGCTCAAGTCGCTGGCCAAGGTGTCCAAGCTGGTGCGCCCCAGGTTGAGGCCGGCCTCCAGCGCACCCTCCACCTGCACATCAAACCAACTCTCAATCGAGCGCGACACAAATTGGTAAGAAACGCCGTAGATCAACACCCCCGGCAGCATGCCCACCAAAGCGAAGATCATGGCCAGTTTGGCCAACAAGCGGGACCCAAATTTGCCGCGCCGCCAACGCATCACCAACCGCGAAAAAGTCCAGGCGATGACCACCAGCAACACAGAAGCAACGCCGGCGTTGAGCCACAACAATGCATCGTAATTGCGCTCGTACAAGGCTTGGTTGTCAGCGGCCAGGGTCAGCAAGAAAAGCAAGACCAGGCCAAGCCCCAAAACAACTGCAACGCCCACAGCCCACAGCCACCGCCAAGGTGCTTTGCGGGGGATTGATGTGTCTTTCATCGAGCGGCTTCAGTGCCCAGACGGATGCTCTTGGTGACTGCCAGCTCCCACTCCGACTGGCCGGCCGCGCCCATCTGCAAGGGACGAGGCAATTGGCTCAAATCCAAATAAAAGGCAAATTCCAAGCGATGCCCAACGCCCGTTTCGATTTGCGACGCATCGGCGAACTTCCACCGATTGAGGCGTCTCAAATTGACCATGACCTCTTCCAAGCTGTCATAGGTTTGCATGAGCGAAACCCCGAGCCCACTTTGCACAATCGGTTGCGAAGCCACCTGCATGCGCCATCGGCGCGTCAGCGGCTGGTAACTGATGCGGATGTGGCGTTGCGCGGCGGCCACCAGTTTGTCAGACCAGTACCAGCGGTCGCGGTAGACCTTGGCATCCACCACAAAGTAAACCGGTATGCCTTTGAGCAAGGCCTCTTGAACCGTGTTGGACAGCTCCAAGTCGAATTGCGCCGATATTTGATAAGCGTCTTCGTTGCGCTCTGTTTGAAAACTGGCCATGGCAACCTGGTTTTGGGCCCACACAGAAGATGTGCACACCAACCAGGCCAACACAGCCACCCAAGCGCGAAGCCATGTCCGCATGCCAAGGGCACTGCGCTGAAATTCAGCGCAAGGGTTTTTGCAGCAATGCGTAAAAAAAGCCATCGTGATCACAGGGCAGATTGTCCGCGACAGCGCCGCTGTCCAAGCGATTTTGGGGCAATAGATGTCCCACACAGGGCAAACACAGTGCTTGTGTGTTGTGCTGAAGAAACGCTTTGATCTGTGCCTCGCCCTCGGCCTTGAACACAGAGCAGGTGCAATACAGCATCACCCCGCCCGGTTTGAGCAGCGGCCACAAGGCCTCCATCAACCGTTGCTGCAAACGTGCCAACTGCGGCACGTCGCTGGCACGGCGCAACCAAGGCACATCGGGGTGGCGCCGAACAATGCCTGATGCGGTGCAAGGTGCGTCCAGCAAGATGGCGTCAAAAGGCTGCCCGTCCCACCAGGCATCGCAGTCTGCTGCATCGCCCACGCTCACTTGTGCATGAAGTCCAAGCCGCTCCAAATTGCCATCGATGCGTTCGCATCGGACGGAGTCCACATCCAGCGCCACCACTTGGGCGTCAGACAGTTCCAGCAAGTGCGCCGTTTTGCCGCCCGGTGCCGCACAAGCGTCCAGGATGCGCGAGTGCACACCGTGACCGGGCAAAGCCTGCAACAGCAAACTTGCTGCCAATTGGGCCCCCGCGTCCTGCACCGAACACAGCCCCTCAGAAAAGCCCGGAATGCGCTCCACGGGCATGGCCTGCGTCAATATCAAGCCATGTGCACCCACTTCTTGAGAGATCAAGCCTTGTGCCAACCATTGCGCAGCCAATTGCGCGCGCTGTATGCGGCGCTGGTTGACGCGCATCACCATGGGCGCGGCCATTTGGCCTGCGCGCAACACCTGAGCCCAGTGGTGCGGGTGGTCGCGCTGCAATTGCGCCACCCACCATGGCGGGTGGTTCCAGCGCGCTTGCAAGTCGTTGTCTGTGGCAGCAACCATGGCATCGCGCTCGCGCAAAAAACGGCGCAAGCAAGCGTTGACAAATGTCGCCTGCGCTTTCATCTTGGGGCTGTTTTTGGCGGCCTCCACGGCTTGATTGACCAAGGTGAATGGCTCATAAGGTGAAAGCTCTGGCGCCCAACACAAGGCCAAGGCCACGCACAACAAGCTGTCCACCTCAGGCGGTGGCGAACGTTGGGCCAAGATCGCGCGCAAAGCATGCGCACGCCCCCAATGGCGCAAAGTGGCAAACAACAATGACTGCACCCCAGGGCGCAATGGGTTGGCCACGCGCAGCAGTGCGGCATTGGCCGATTCGCCCTTGGCCACAGCGGCCAAGGCCCCAGCCGTGGCTTGCAATTGCTGCCACAAGGGCGGTGCCAGTGAAAGGCTGGCACCCGTCACAGTGGACTGGCCGAGTGAAACGAGAACAACCGCGCCAGCAACAAAGCGGGAAACTGTGCGATGGCAGCGTTGTAATGGATCACCGCTAGGTTGTACCGGTCCACATCGGGCTGTATCAACACATCCAGTTCGGTCCAGCGCGATTGCAACTCTGGCGCCACCGTGATGTAGTACACATCCGGGTGGTTGATCGACTGCCACGCTTGCGCCAGCTCTAGCTTGCTTTCGCGCAAAGCGCGCGCTGCAGCGCGTGAAAACAGCAGGTCTTGCCAATGGGCCATGGCAATGGCAGTTTTGCGCGCAGCTGTTTGCAAGCGTGTCCAATGGGCCGCGCCCAGCTCCGGAGCGATAGAGGATTGCCATCCAAAAGGGGCCGATGCAGCCGCCGTCACCGCCAACTCCACCAGCTCTTCATAGCGTGTCAAATGGCTGTCAATCACGGCCAGGTTTTGCCCAATGGCTGCGCGCAAGCGCACCAAGCGGTTGTATGCACCCAGGCCCCAAAAGACCAGCAGGGCCAAACACACCAAGGCCCACCATGAGTTGATCATGGCCAAGTCCGCCTAAAACGACAAAGGCCCACTGGGGGCCTTTGTGTTTTTAAGCGGGTCCAGCGGCATCGTGGCCACTGGCATCCACCGGCTCATCGGCATGCTCGCCCGATCCGGCTGTGGCCTCGGCCAACTCAGCCGCCTCAGCGTCGGCAATCGCGCGCCGCTCGGCTTCATCCATGGCATCCTTGACCTTGCGGGCTTGGTGATAAGCCATGCCAGTGCCTGCAGGAATCAGGCGACCGACGATGACGTTTTCTTTCAAGCCACGCAATTCGTCGCGTTTGCCCATGATGGCCGCCTCGGTGAGCACCCGGGTGGTTTCCTGGAAGGAAGCCGCCGAGATGAACGAGTCGGTTGACAACGAAGCTTTGGTGATGCCCAACAACAAATTGGTGTAAGTGGCGGGTATTTTCCCTTCGGCCTGCAAAGCTTCATTGGTGTTGAGCATTTCAGAACGCTCCACTTGCTCGCCGCCAATGTAGCCCGAGTCACCCGCGTTATCGACCAACACACGGCGCAACATCTGGCGCACGATCACTTCAATGTGCTTGTCGTTGATCTTCACGCCTTGCAAACGGTAAACGTCTTGCACTTCGTCGACGATGTAGCGGGCCAACTCTTCAATGCCCAGCAAGCGCAAGATGTCTTGTGGGTCGGCCGGGCCGTCCACAATGTTCTCGCCTTTGTTCACCACTTGGCCTTCGTGAACCAAGATGTTTTTCTCTTTGGGAACCAACTCTTCCCACACAGTGCCTTCTGGATCGGTGATTTGCAAGCGCATCTTGCCCTTGGTCTCCTTGCCGAAAGACACGGTCCCGGTCATCTCCGCCAAAATGCCCTTGTCTTTGGGCGAACGGGCTTCGAACAACTCGGCCACACGGGGCAAACCACCGGTGATGTCACGTGTTTTCTGTCCTTCCACAGGAATGCGCGCCAACACTTCGCCTGGGCCCACGTCTTGACCGTCACGCACTTGAATCAAGGCGCCCACTTGGAAGCCAATGGTCACCGAATGATCGGTGCCCGGGATTTTGACCTCTTTGCCAGCCGCGTCAATCAACTTGACTTGCGGGCGTACCACCTTGGTGGAGCCGCGGCGCTTGGGATCGATCACCACCAAGGTAGACAAGCCCGTCACTTCGTCGAGCTGCTTGGCCACCGTGAGGCCTTCTTCCACATTCTCAAAGCGCACCTGACCTGCAAACTCAGTGATGACGGGCCGTGTCAGCGGGTCCCAGTTGGCCAACACCAAACCAGCCTTGATGCTTTGATCGGCCTTGATGGCCAAGATCGCACCATAAGGCACTTTGTGGCGTTCGCGCTCACGACCAATCTCGTCATGGATGATGATTTCGCCAGAACGAGAAATCACGACCAACTCACCTTTGCTGTTGGTCACATAGCGCATGGTTGGATTGAAACCAATCACACCGCTGGATTTGGCTTCGACATTGGAGGCCACCGCCGCCCGTGATGCGGCACCACCGATGTGGAAGGTGCGCATGGTCAACTGGGTACCGGGTTCGCCAATGGATTGGGCTGCGATCACGCCCACGGCTTCGCCAATGTTGACTTCACCACCCCGACCCAGGTCGCGGCCATAGCATTTGGCACACAAGCCAAAGCGGGTTTCACAGGTCAGCGCGGTGCGCACCTTGACCTCGTCCACACCAGCGGCCTCGAGCATGTCCAACGCATCTTCGTCCAGCATTTCACCAGACTTGAACAACACGCTTTGATTCTCAGGGTGCATCACTTCATCGGTGGTGGTGCGGCCCAAAATACGGTCGCGCAACGAC
>Ga0214919_10006185_pt1 | contig 16554 bp, 20 predicted proteins | sample LL1503_MetaG_FD_177994 | JGI IMG/M metagenome (GOLD analysis project Ga0214919, IMG submission 177994) | Freshwater microbial communities from Lake Lanier, Atlanta, Georgia, United States - LL-1503 | ecosystem: Environmental > Aquatic > Freshwater > Lake | place: USA: Georgia | collected... | reverse complement strand
AAGGGCTCACTCTGCATGGGCTGCGCCGATCTTTTGCCAGCCTGACCGAGTGGCTCGAAACACCGGCGGGCGTGGTGGCGCAGATCCAAGGCCACAAGCCCAGCGCGACCGCCGAGAAGCACTACAAGCACCGGCCCTTGGACCTGCTGCGCGTTCACCACGAACGCATCGAAGCGTGGATTCTTGAGCAAGCCGGCGTGCAGTTTGACGCGACTGCCGCGCCCGATGCGTTGCGCGTGGTGGCTTGAAGTGCGGACTTTTGTAACGCATAATTCACAGGCGCGATGAACGAAATTCATACCTACCAGACCCTGGACGGACGCCTGCCCTATGCGGAATGGCTGGCCGACTTGGCCGACAGGCATGCAAGGGCCCGCGTGCTGGTGCGGGTGCTGCGCATGGCAGCCGGCAACTTTGGCGACTGCAAGCCGCTAGAGGGCGGCGTGTGCGAACTGCGCATCGATTGGGGCCCGGGCTATCGCGTCTATTACGCCCTGGCCGGCCGCAAGGTGGTGCTGTTGCTGGTGGGCGGCGACAAGAGGCGCCAGCGTACCGACATCGCCGCAGCGTTGAAATATTGGCAAGACTGGCAACGAAGGAACGACCTATGAAAGCATCTCGCCCGCATGATGAAACTGTGGTCAAACTGCTGAGGGATGACCCAGACTTCGCCACCGCCTATCTGGGCGCGGCACTTGACGAGTCCGACCAGCCCGGCGGGCAGGCCGCACTGCTGGCCGCACTGCGCCACATTGCCGAAGCGCAGGGCATCGCAAGCGTTGCCGAGCGCGCTGGCATCCCGCGTGAAAGCGTGTATCGGGCGCTGTCGCCGCGTGGCAACCCGACACTCAAAACGCTGTTGGCGCTGTTGAACGCGACCGGACTGCGACTTGGCGTGCAGGCTTGATCGGCCGCAGGCAGGCCATGAATGCATCACGCGTGACAAGAGCTATGACGACTTGCTGACCGCCGCACTGAGCGAACCCGACGACACCGCCGTCTAATTTGATGCCGACAGCCCGGGCTCTTGCGCATCTTCTGCCAGAAGCTCGATGCGTCGATCAGCTGCACATCGCCCTTGCGGTCGTCGGGCTTGCGGTTGCTGAGAATCCAAACGTAGGTGCTGATGCCGGCGTTGTAGAACATGTCGGTGGGCAGCGCGACGATGGCCTCCACCAGGTCGTTCTCCAGCACGTAGCGCCGAATCTCCGACTCGCCAGACCCCGCACCACCGGTGAACTGCGGCGAGCCGTTGAGCACGATGCCGATGCGGCTAGCGCCCTGCGCCTCAGCCCGCATCTTGCTGAGCAGGTTCAGCAAAAACAGCAGCGAGCCGTCCGACACACGCGGCAGGCCGGGTCCAAAGCAGCCGTTGAAGCCCTGCTTTTCGTGCTCCTCGCGGATTGCCTTCTCGATCTTCTTCCACTCCACACCGAAGGGCGGGTTGGACAACATTTAGTCGAACAGCTTGCCCAGGAGGCCGTCGTCGCTGAGCGTGTTGCCCAGCACGATGTTGCTGATGTCCTGGCCACGGATCAGCATGTCGGCCTTGCAGATGGCGTACGACTCGGGGTTGAGCTCCTGACCAAACAGGGTCAGGCGCGCCCGCGGGTTCAACTCAAACAGGTACTCGGCCGCCACCGTCCCCACCCCAGGGCTGGAAGACTGACCACGCGCCGGGTTCAGCTAGCCGTTCTGCAGGAGGCCGCTGAAAAAGTGGCTTGCAGTGCCGAGAACGACGCGCCTCATCGTTCCAAATGATTGCGCTCACTTTACCAGTTATCAAAGCGGCAGCACTCCGCCCCAGGCTCACTTGCACTTTGGCTACATGGTGCAAGACCTTGTACCAGCCGCTACATGGTGGCTACATGAATCACGAAACCGAAGACCCAAAGAAAAAGGACCCAGGGGCCTGAGCGCCTGAGTCCTTGATTTCTTTACTTAATTTTGGTGGGCCCTGAGTGACTCGAACACTCGACCTACGGATTAAGAGTCCGCTGCTCTACCAACTGAGCTAAGAGCCCGAAGCCATTTCAGCGCCATCTAACCTGAGACTGAACAACATACTCCACGCTTTTGGTGGGTCGTGCGTGACTCGAACACGCGACCAACGGATTAAAAGTCCGATGCTCTACCGACTGAGCTAACGACCCCCTATCGCATAGAGCTCAATATTCTAGCATTGCTTTGACACCTCTATCGTCGATGCAACGCCGACCCGGCAAAGGCGCAGCGCCTCGCCCGCGGCCACCAAGCCGAAGGTCGCGGTCACCGTCACCGATGAGCCGTAACCCTGACAGTTCAGGCTGCCGTCGCTGGCACAAGACTCGCCATCGGGCATCACAACGCTTTCACGCGAGAACACCGCGAGCACCCCGATCGGCCCCTGTCTGGGCGCACCTTGCTTGCGCAAGCGCTGACGCAACGCGGCCAGCAGCGGGTCATGGCTGGCCTCAGCCAGATCGGCCACCTCGACCCGTTGCGCATGTTGCTTACCCCCGGCCGCGCCCACACAGACCAAGGGCGTGCCGCAGCGCAGCGACCAAGCGGCCAATGCCAGCTTGGCCGCACTCTGATCGCAGGCGTCGATCAGCACGTCGACCTCGGCTGGCAACAGCGCCGGCCAGTTGTCGGGGCTGGCGAATTCCTCCACCGTCAGCACTTCACAGGCCGGGTGAATGTCGGCGATGCGCCGGCGCAAGGCTGTGGCTTTGGCCAGCCCCAAGGTGCTGTCCAGGGCTTGGACCTGGCGATTGATGTTGGACTCCGCGACATGGTCCAGATCGATCAACACCAAGCGCGCCACACCGCTGCGCGCCAAGGCTTCAACAGCCCAAGAGCCCACGCCGCCCAAGCCCACCACGGCCACCCGGGCCTGGCGAATACGCAGATAGCCAGCATCGCCATAGAGTCGACGCAGACCTCCAAATCGCCGCTCTAAATCGGCGTTATCAACGACGGCGCTGAGCCCGATCGAGCTCAAACCGATCGCTCCACACGCCAGACCTGCCAGCGCAGCGCCAGCACTGCGCCAACGATGATGGCCGCCACAGCGACAAAGCTGCCCAAGGACAAGGTCGACAAGCCCGACAGGCCTTGGCCGATGGTGCAACCCACTGCGGTGATGCCGCCAACACCCATCAGCGTGGCGCCCACCAAGTGGCTGGCGGTGTCTTCGACGCCGCGAAAGCCCTCCCAGCGGAAGCTGCGGTTGGCCAGCGCCATGGCCGCACTGCCCAACACCACACCAGGCACCAACACCATGCCCTGGGTCAGACGCTTGCTGCTGTCGCTGAAGAACACCAAGCCATCCAGAACATAAGCCAAGGGCGCGACAAAACTGAACGATTCCATGCGCTGCGAATTGGTCGCGAGAAAAACCGCTTCCAGCGTTTGCGGATGTTCTGCCACATAGCCCATCACGCCCGAGACCCACCACAAACCCACCACCAGCAAGCCCACGCCGACGCCCCCCAGCAAGGATTCGGCGCGGCGACCCTCGCGGCGAGACAAAGCCCAGCAAATCAGCGCACCGCCGATCAAGCCACCCAACCACAGCGCGCGCTGACCTGGTGTACCGCCCAGACCTGCAGCCAGCGACGGCAAGTCCTGACCGCCGGGCAAGCTCAGCTGAACCCGGTCCACCGTGTTGACACGCAGCACCGCGGTGATGCCGCGCAGCGTGGCCCAGGCCGACAAGCCGATCACCCCGAAAACCACCAAGGACTTGAGGTTGCCACCACCGATGCGCACCAAGGTCTTGCTGCCGCATCCCGACGCCAGCACCATGCCGAAACCGAACATCAGCCCGCCCACCACCTGTGACAACCACAGCATCGAGGGCACCGCGTACAGCGTGTCGGCCGCCTTCACCCAACCCAGGCCGACCATTGTGTTGAAGCCGACCATCGCCACACCGCTGGCCAATGCCCACATGCGCAAGCGCACCCAATCGCCGATATTGACCACATCGGCCACCGCGCCCATGGTGCAGAAATGGGTGCGCTGCGTGATCGCGCCAAATGCCAGGCCCAGACCTAGCGCTGCCCACAGCACTTGGTTTTGCAGCGTCAGCAGCGTCGCTTCGGTCATGTCGGCAGCTGAACCATCAGCCCTTGAGGCTGACGAGCCGTTCTTTGCCGGCGGCGGCGGCCTCGCTGGCCGGATAAGCCTTGACCAGTTCTTCGATGGTCTTGCGTGCGGCGCGGTTGTCCTTCATCTCGATCTGGCAGTTGGCCAGCGCCAACAAGGCTTCAGGTGCACGCGGGTGCGCCGGCACAGCGGTGACGAACGCACGAAACACGGCAATGGCTTCTTTGTAGCTGCGCTGGCCATAGAGCGCGTTGCCCAGCCAGAAGCGTGCCGCATCAGCGTAGCCGCCGGCAGGGTAGCGCTGCACGAAGTTACTCAGCGCCGTCACCGCTTTGTCGAAGTCACCGCCACGCAGCGCCGCCATGGCTTGGTCATGCCCGCGTTTTTCGTCGGGTTCAGCCAAGAATTCCTTGCCGTCGAAAACCATCTTCTGAGGCTCGATCACGCGCAATCTGTCGTCCAGGGTTTTGGCCAGGTCCTTGAACGATCGCTGCAGCTCGGCGAGGTCGCGCGCCAGCTGTTCCTGCGTACCACGCAGTTTGGCGTTGTCGGCGCGCTCGAGATCGAGTTGGGTGCTGAGGTCGAGCATGCCTCGGCGCAGCTGTTGGGTCTGATCACGCAATTGCTCTTGCACCTGTTCCAGCTGCACGGTCTGCGCTTGCTTGACGTCGCCGAGCCTGGCCCGGCCAGCGTCCTCACTGGCTTGAATCCGGGCACGCAAGTCAAGAATCGCCTTGCGCGCCTCTTCGTCGTCGAACAAACCGGCTTGTGCGCCGCCGGTGGCCAAGCACAGCAAAGCGACCTGTGCGAAAGAGCGCGCCCGAATGACCAGCGTAGCGCGCTCAACAGGCATCAAAGAGAAACCCACGGTCAGCGGTCCTTGATCTCGGCGCGGCGGTTTTGCGCCCAGGCAGACTCGTCATGACCTTCTGAGACCGGGCGCTCCTTGCCAAAGCTCACGGCCTCGACCTGTGATTCCGCAGCACCGAGCAAGGTCATCGACTTGGCCACCGCATCGGCTCGTTTCTGACCCAGCGCCAGGTTGTACTCGCGGCCGCCGCGCTCGTCGGTATGGCCCTCGACCACCATGCGCTTGTTGCGGGCGGCTGCCAGCTGCTTGGCATGGCCTTCGATCAGGCTGCGAAATTGGTCACTGACCACGAAACTGTCAAACTCGAAATAGACCACTCGGCCTAGCTTGCCGGCAGCGCCATTGCCCAGATCAACGGTGGCCACCTTGGCCTGCGGTGCGGCGGCTCCCGTGCTGCCAGCGCCCGATGCGCCTGACGCCGCACCACCGCCAGCCACACCACTGGTCACGGCGTTGGGTGTACGGGTTTCGACCGGCGTCTCGTCGAGCTTGACGGTCGAACCGCAGCCCGCCAGCAACAACGCGGCCACTGCGGCCAAGCCACTTGCGCGAAGTCCCATCATCATCATCACTCCTCGATCAATAGCGGCCGCTTGGCCGCCCGGGCGCCGGCAAGCTGCCGGCAAGTCAAACAAATGCGGCGGTCCACGGTCAGCTTTGACCGTGTTGCTTTCAATCTCATCGAACGAACGGCCCCCAGGCGGGTTCGCGCACATCGATACCGGACGACAGCAGCCGCGTGCGGATCTTGCCATCGAGCGTGGACGTCATCAACACGTCGCGGCCCTGGCTACGGGTCGCGTAGATCAGCAAGCGGCCATTCGGCGCAAAACTCGGGCTCTCGTCATCGCGGGTGTCGGTGACCCCAAGCGCCGGCTGTTTGCCGTCGAGCGCTTGCACCATGACATGCATGCCGTTGTTGCGTGTGACATAGGCCATGGTGCGTCCGTCCGGGCTGATCGCCGGGCTGATGTTGTAGGCGCCCGAGAAGGTGACACGCTCGGCCGCCCCACCAGACACCGGCATGCGGTAAATCTGCGGACCACCGCCGCGGTCACTGACGAAATACAGGCTTTGGCCGTCCGGGGCGAAGACAGCTTCAGTGTCGATAGCGCTGCTGTTGGTCAGGCGGCGCAGGCCTTCGCCCTCCAACTCGATCAGGTAGAGCTGGGCCGAGCCATCGCGCGACAGCGTGACCGCCAATCGACGACCATCGGGTGACCAGGCCGGGGCGCTGTTGCTGCCTTTGAAGCTCGCGACCGGCCGGCGCTCGCCGCTGAGCACATCCTGCACCATCACGACAGCCTTGCCGTTCTCGAACGACACATAAGCCAGCTTGCGACCGTCGGGCGACCAGGCCGGCGAGATGATGGGCTGCGGGCTGGCCAAGGCCACTTGGCCGCCTTCTCCGTCGGCATCGGTGATGCGCAAGGTGTAGCGGTTGGCAGCCCGGGTGACATAGGCGATGCGCGTGGCATTGACGCCTCGCTCACCGGTCAGCCGCTCGTGGATGGCATCTGAGATCCGGTGTGCAGCCAGCCGCAACTCAGCAGCGGTCACGGCCAGCGCCTGCGCGATCAGCTCCTCGCCCTTGACAACATCCCACAGTCTGTAACGTACATCGAAGCGGCCGTCGGCCAAGCGCGACACCGAGCCCGCAACCAGCGCATCGGCACCCCGCCCGCGCCAATCAGTGAACTTGGGCTGGCTGCGTTCGTCCAACACACCGTCAGAGTCCACCAGCCGGAACGTGCCACTGCGCTCCAAATCTGCACGGACAATCGACGACAGCGCTTGGCCGCTGCGGTCTTCGTCGATGAATCGGGTCACCGCCAGCGGCAACTGGGTCGCGCCTATGCCCGAGATCTCGACCCGGAATTGGGCCCGCGCGGCGGCTGACATCAGCGCAGCGGGAGCAAGCGCGGCCAAGGCTGCGCTGAATTGGCGTCGTTGCATCGGCATCAATCAGTGAAGGTTCAGGCCCGCCCTGCGGGCTGGTGCTGCGAGACATGCGGGCTGCGCCAGCCCGTGTTGCCTCACGTCCAACATTGTAGGCAGCGCCTCCAACCGGTCAGGCCAGCGCCCGACGCAGCGCCAGCGCACAAAGTCCGACAGCGGTGTTGGCCTCATCGATCACCTTGCCCATGGTGATGAAGCCATGGATCTGACGCTCGAAGCAGACGTACTGTGCAGGGCTGCCAGCGGCCGACAGTGCATCGGCATATTGCCGGCCTTCGTCGCGCAACGGGTCGAAGCCGGCTGTCAGCACCAGCGCCGGCGGCAGTCCGGACAGATTGGTGTGCAGCAAAGGCGAGGCACGCCAGTCGCTGTACTGTTCGGGGTCGAGGTAATGGCTGCGGAAAAAGGCGATCGTGTCGCTGGTCAGCATGTAGCCTTGGCCGTTGCTGCGGTGCGAGGGTGCAACCGCACGCATGTCGGTGGCCGGGTAGATCAGCAACTGGAACTTCAACGCGATGGGCTCGCCTGCATCGCGCCAAGCCAGCGCCACCGCCGCTGCGAGGTTGCCGCCTGCGCTGTCACCGCCAACTGCAAAGCGTTGCGGGTCGAGATCGAGCTTGCCGGCCTGGGCTTGCAACCAGCGTGTGGCCGCCAGCACATCGTCGACCGCTGCGGGAAAGCGCTGCTCGGGACCCATCCGGTAATCGACCGAGACCACCGCGCAGCCGCTGGCATCGGCCAGATCGCGGCACAGCGAGTCGTGGGTGTCGAGGTCGCCGATCACCCATCCGCCACCGTGGTAGTAAACCAATGTCGGTGCGGGGCTGCGGGCACCCGCAGGGCGGTACAGGCGCAGCGGGATGTCACCGTGCGGACCGGATGCCGTCAAATCGCGCACTTCGGCCACCGGCCGCGGCGCGGGCTGGGTGACGCCGCGTCGCTCGAGGTAGAAGCGGCGCGCGTCCTGCGGTGTCAGCGTGTGTGTGGCGGGCACGCCGCGAGCGATCATCATGTCGAGCAGCGCCTTGGCTTGCGGATCGAGCATCTTGTCTCCTGTTGAGGGCGCCACGAGCGCCGTGATGGTCGGCGCAGTGTAGCGGCGGCGACCCCAAGGCTGCGGCATCATCTGACCATGAACGACCATCCCAGCTGCCCTTGCGACAGCCTGCGCCCATACGCCAACTGCTGCGGACTATGGCACGTGGGCCCAAGCCGGCTGCAAGCACCCGACGCGCTGACCTTGATGCGTTCACGCTACAGCGCGTTCGTGCTCGAGCAGGCTGACTACCTGCGCGACACCTGGCACCCGAGCACCAGACCGGCCAACATCGGGTTCGAACCCGGCTTGCGCTGGCTGGGTTTGCAGGTTCGCCAGCACCGCGTGATCGATGCCGATCAGGCGACCGTCGAATTCGTCGCCCGCAGCAAACTCGGCGGGCGGGCGCAGCGCCTGCACGAGATCAGCCAATTCCTGCGCGAAGACGGGCATTGGTTCTACCTCAGCGGCGACCTCAAGCGTTAAAGCCTGGGCGCAGCCGCTGCCACGCTGCCGACCCCGCATGCCAGGCGACTGGCTTTCAGCGCGAATTCAGCACAGGTCGCCCGCCAGGCTGGCCAAGGTCTCGGGCGAGATATTGACATGCGACGGGTAATTGGCGTGGTCACAGCCCAGCTTGACCGCCGCACCAGCACGCACCGCATCTCGTGCTGGCTTTATGAACTCGAAGCGGACGAAATGCACGGCGGAAGTCTTCTCGTCGTTCTCGCGGTCCAGGTCTTCGTCGGCGATCGCGTAAGCGCGACCGTGGCCCTCGACCTCGACAAACAGCCTGTCCTCAACGCCGATCAGCCGTGCCAGCTCGCGCTTGCGCTCGTGCGGATCGGGGTACTCGATCAGCATCGTGGCCTTCCAGTTGCTGCCGCTCGGCACCAGCGGTGCGTAGGCCTCGATCTCGCTCTGGATGCCCTCCTCCTCAAAGATCTTCTCGATACGCAGCATCTCCTGGATCTGGTAGCGCACCGTCTTCTCGTCCTCGAACTGCAGATTGATGTGTTCGCCAAGCTGCACGCTGCGCAGTTTGCGGTGCTCGATGATCTCGGGCTTGAGGGTCTTGCGGGCCTTGGTGTAGACCTCTAGCGACATCAGGCTGTCGCGGGTGATCGATGCGTTGGTCATGCTGGATTACTCCAATCCGTAAGCGTAGCGAACCAGGGTCAGCGGATGCGACAAGGCCTTGGGCGGTGCGCCGGCCTGGCCCATGCCCTGGGCGATGTGGTGGCCAGCCAGCGGGCAATCGCTGGCGATGTGGTCGGGCTCGTCCTTGGCCATCAGCTTGAACACCGGCTTGCCGATCTTCATCGCCACCGGATGGGTGGCGGTCTTGACGCCATAGGTGCCAGCATGGCCCGAGCAACGCTCTACCGTGTTGAGCGTTACCGTGACACTTTGGCCGATCAGCTTGAACATCTCCTCGGTCTTGCGGCCGATCTTCTGCACCCGGCCATGGCAGGGAATGTGGTAGCTGACCTTGCCGAGTTCGCGTTTGAAATCGGTCTTGAGCAGGCCGTCTTTCTGGCGCGCCATCAGGTACTCGAAGGGGTCGAACATCGCGGCCTTGACGAGTTGCACATCGGCCTCGTCCGGGAACATCAGCGGCAACTCCTGCTTGAACATCAGCGTGCAGCTTGGCACCGCACTGAGGATCGCATAGCCCTCCTTGGCGTACCTGGCAAGCACGGGAATGTTGGCGTCCTTGTGCTTCTCGACCCCTTTGAGGTCACCGAGTTCGAGCTTGGGCATGCCACAGCAGGACTCCTTCTCGACGATCACATAGGGGATCGCGTTGTGTTCGAGCAGCTTGAGCAGGTCGTGGCCGATACCGGGCTCGTTGTAATTGACATAGCAGGTCGCGAAGATCGCCACCTTGCCAGGTGCGAGCGTGCCATCAATCACCTGGCTTGCCGTGCCGGTCTTCTCGGCGGCCCAGCGGAAGCGCTGGGTGGCCAGTTCAGGCATCCAGGCGTCTGGATGCACACCGAGTACGCTGTCCATCAGGCCGCGCGCGAGCTTGGTCTTGTTGATCGCGTTGACCGCCTGCACCACGACCGGGATGCCGGCAAAGCTGCCGTGCACATCGGTCGAGGCCAGAAGTTGCTCGGCCGGGCCGACCCGACCGGCGCTGAATTTGATCGCCTTGGCACGAAGCATCAGGTGCGGAAAATCCAACTGCCAGGGGTGCGGCGGCACATAAGGGCACTTCACCACATAGCAAAGGTCGCAGAGATAGCACTGGTCGACGACGTCCCAGTAAGCCTCTTTCTTGACGCCGTGCACCTCACCGTCCTCGGTCGCATCGACCAGGTCGAACAAGGTGGGAAAGCTCTGGCACAGACTGACACAGCGCCGGCAACCGTGACAGACGTCGAACACCCGCTCCATCTCGGTGAAACAAGCGTCCTGATCGTAGAACTGAGGGTTTTTCCAGTCCAACGCATGGCGGGTGGGCGCTTCGAGGTTGCCTTCGCGGGTACTCATGGTCTTGGGCCTGGTGTCTTGGAAATGGGGGTCAAGCAAGGGTCTTGCATAACGAACAAGGGGCCCTTGAAGACCCCTTGTGTTGCAGCGAAAACGCCCGAAGCGACAGGTCAGTCGACCAGCGCGTCGAGGGCTTTCTGGTAGCGGTTGGCGTGCGAGCGCTCGGCCTTGGCCAAGGTCTGGAACCAATCGGCGATCTCGTCGAAACCTTCGTCGCGAGCCGACTTCGCCATGCCAGGGTACATGTCGGTGTACTCGTGCGTCTCGCCAGCAACAGCAGCGGCCAAGTTCTGGCGGCTGCTGCCGATCGGCAGGCCGGTGGCCGGGTCGCCGGTGGCCTCGAGGAACTCGAGGTGGCCGTGGGCATGACCCGTCTCACCCTCAGCGGTGGAGCGGAACAGCGCAGCCACATCGTTCTGGCCCTCGATGTCGGCCTTGTTTGCAAAATACAGGTAACGGCGGTTGGCCTGAGATTCGCCGGCAAAGGCGTCTTTCAGGTTCTGCTCGGTCTTGGAACCCTTCAAGCTCATGGGAAGCTCCTCTATGGTGACTGGGACAAGGTCCACCGCGTGGACACGCGGCACGACTTCTCGAACATTACCAAAGCCAGCCCCGATGCGCCAATACAAAGCGTCAATGCCGCCAATAGATCTTCGCTATCCAAATGAAGTCGCCATAGCCAGCAAGCTCGAGCCCGTAGACCAGCTCCCAGCGCGAACATGCGCAGCACGTGCCGATGTGCGTGTCGATGTGCGTGCCGATGTGCGCGGCTTGCGGGGTAGACCAGTGCCTGCAAGGCCTTGCCATCAACGGTGCTGCTAAACTACACGTCGACCGTGGGGGCGTAGCTCAGCTGGGAGAGCGTCGCGTTCGCAATGCGAAGGTCAGGAGTTCGATCCTCCTCGTCTCCACCACTCCAATTCAGATGGCCAACCGCTGAGGTTGGCCATTTTTCTTGTATCGACCCAATGCCCACCAGTCTTGACACCGGGTGCAAAACGGTTGATACCAAACTGCGAAGTCTTCGACCTGCTCGGTCATTCGCAACGCTTTAAGTGATGCACCGAGCAGATTCATCTATTTTTCAAGATATATTCCCGGCCCATATAGCGGACAGGCCGCCAAGGCTCACAAGGCCGCCTCATCAACAAGAGTCACAGAAGTTCGGGCCAAGATGCTTGGGCTGTCTGGAGGTCATACAGTGGATTTCGCTTCCCAGCAGCGCCGGCCCGGCAAACACCCGATAGGGTTAGCCGTGGTCGTGGTGCTGCACATCGCGCTCGGCTACGCCTTGGTCAACGGACTGGGCCGAAAGATCGTCGACGTGATCAAGGCCCCGCTCGAGACCAAGCTGATCGAAGAGGTCAAGCCACCACCACCGCCGCCGCCCGACAAACTGCCGCCGCCGCCCAAGGTCGCCGCACCGCCGCCGTCCTTCATGCCGCCGCCCGAGGTGCAGATCAGCACGCCGCAGTTGGCGCCAGCCATCACGGTGACGCGCGTGGCACCGCCGCCTGCACCCGTGTCGATTGCGCCTGCACCGGCGCCCGCAGCACCGCCGACACCGGCCGCGCCTCCAGCGCCAAAGCCCCAGGCAGTTCCTGCCCGAATCGATGTCAGCACCTGTGAAAAGCCAGAGTATCCGTCGGCGGCGCTGCGTGCCGATGCCACCGGCACCAGCAAGATCCGCTTCACCGTGGACGCCACAGGCGCTGTGGCCAAGGCGGAGATCGAGCGCTCAGCCGGCAGCTCTCGCGAGCACCGACTGCTCGACCGCACCGCCATCGAAGCCCTCAGCAAGTGCCGCTTCAAACCCGGCATAGACGAACAGGGCAAGCCCATCGGCGGCACCACCATGGTCGACTATGTCTGGAAAACAGACTGACACGCGGACCCTGTGAGGTCTCGCTATTTACCCAGAAAATTCGCTCTTTGCCCCGTTTTCGCCTGGCGTGCTGGCCATCCCAACACGCGCCTGTCCCTCCCTGGAGTCCACATGTCCCTGATGAAAACACTGCGCGCGCCACTGGCTGCCGCCCTGCTCGCGCTTGCCGCGCTGACCACCGCGCCCGGCCCGGCGCTGGCGCAGGCCTCAGCGCCTGAAGCCCAAGCCCAGGCGCCGGCCCCCGCACAAGCGCCGGCCATCGCCAAAGAAGAGGTCAACAATCCCTACGGACTGGACGCGCTGTGGAGCCAAGGCGACTTCGTTGCCCGCGGCACGCTGATCATCATGATCATCATGAGCATGGGCAGTTGGTATGTCATCTTCACCAAGCTGTTCGAGCAAAGCAAGATGCTCAAGAGCGCCAACATGGTCGGTGCAGGATTCTGGAAAGCCGGCAGCGTGAAACACGCTGCCACGACGCTGGCCGAAGGCAGCGCTTTCCGTTACATCGCCGAATCTGGCGTCACGGCCGATGAGCACCACGAAGGCACGCTGGTCGAGCAGATCGACCGCCATACCTGGATCAGCATGAGCGTTGACCGCGCCGTGGGCAACATCCAGAGCCGCATGCAAGACGGCCTGGCGGTGCTCGCCACCGTTGGCTCGACCGCGCCGTTCGTGGGCCTGTTCGGCACGGTCTGGGGCATCTACCACGCGCTCACCGCCATCGGCATTGCTGGACAAGCCTCGATCGACAAGGTCGCCGGGCCGGTGGGTGAGTCACTGATCATGACCGCGTTTGGCCTGGCCGTCGCGGTGCCCGCGGTGATGGGCTACAACTGGCTGATTCGACGCAACAAGACGGTGATGGAGAAGGTACGCAGCTTCGCGGGTGACGTGCACAGCGTGCTGTTGAGCGCAAAGAAGTAAATGCCGACCCATCCGCCTTTTGGCGTCATTCCCCAGCGGGACTGGCAGCCGGCGAGGGCGGCCCGGCGCAGACTGCCCTCGCGTCGATGAACAGGAGTGCCTCATGGCCATGATGGTCGGATCGTCAGACGACGAAGAAGACGAGATGAACGCGAGCATCAACACCACGCCGCTGGTCGACGTGATGTTGGTGCTGTTGATCATCTTCCTGATCACGATTCCCGTGGTCACGCAGAGTGTGAAACTGCAACTGCCCAGGGAACGCAATCTGCCCACGCAGACCAAGCCGGAGAACATCCTGCTGGCCGTCAACCGCGACGGCGATGTGTACTGGAATACCCGCAAGATGCCGGACAACGAAGCCTTGGTCCAAGCGCTGAAGAAGGAGTCGATCAAGGACCCGCAGCCAGAAGTGCACATCCGCGGTGACGAGGACGCGCGCTACGAGAGTGTGGGTCGCCTGGTGGTGGCCTGCCAGCGCGCTGGCATCGCCAAGGTTGGCTTCATCACCGAAGCGCCACCGCGTCAATAACAGGAATCCGACATGGCCATGCAACTAGGCTCGGGCGGCGACGAAGACGCCCCGATGATGGACATCAACACCACGCCGCTGATCGACGTGATGCTGGTGCTGATCATCATGCTGATCATCACGATCCCGATTCAAACCCACGCGGTGAAGATGAACATGCCTGTCGGTCCGAGCGCCCCGCCGCTCAAGCCGCCAGAGATCGTTCGCATTGATGTCGATTTCGACGGCACGATTGGCTGGAACGGCGCCATCATCAAAGACCGCACCGATCTGGAGAACCGGCTCGCGCAACTCGCTGCACTGCCTGATCAACCCGAAGTACACCTGCGTCCGAACAAGCTGGTGAGCTACAAGGTGGTGGCGATGGTGATGGCCAGCGCGCAGCGTCTTGGCGTCACCAAGATCGGCCTGGTCGGCAACGAACAGTTCATGAATTGAGCGGGATGATGAAGACGATTCCTACACTGGCTGCGGCCTTGCTGCTGGCTGGTGCAGCCAGCTTGTTGAGCACGGCGCAGGCCGAAGCACTGCGCCCCGAGGTTGGCAAGCCGCTACAGCAAGCCTCCGAGTTGATCAAGGCTGGCAAGGGCAAGGAAGCGCTGGCAAAGGTTCGCGAGGCCGACGGCGTGGCGGGCAAGACCGCTGCCGAACAGCTGATGATCGACCGCATGAAGGGCTCAGCGGCGCAACGTGCTGGCGACAACCCTGCTGTGATCGCCGCTTTAGAGGCGGTGTTTCCCAAAGTCACAGGCACCGATGCTGCGCAGGTGGCCGAGCAGTTAGCAGCAGCCTACTCGGCGGCCAAGGACTGGGCCAAGACCGGCCAGTGGATCCAGAAGGCCCAGTCGCTGGGCGGCAACAGCGCACAGCTCAAACAACTGCAAGCCTATGTGCAGTCCCAGAGCGGCGATTTTGCGGCAGTGGCCAAGGATGCCGGCGCAGCCGTCGCAGCGTCCGAGCAAGCCGGCAAGCGGCCCGAAGAAGGCGACCTGCTTCGACTGGCGGACGCCCAGGCACGCACCGGCAACCCGGCAGGCCAGGGCGCGACGCTCGAAAAACTGCTGTTCAACTACCCGAAAAAAGAATATTGGGCGATTTACCTGGGCCGCTTGCAGCGCAAGAGCGGCTTCTCGGACCGTTTTTCGCTCGATCTGATGCGGCTCAAACTCGCCACGGGCTCGCTGGCCAAAACCGATGAATTCATGGAGATGAGCCAACTCGCGCTGCAGGCCGGACTGCCCGCCGAAGGCAAGGCCATCGTTGACAAGGGTTTTGCAGCCGGCGCGCTGGGCAATGGCGCAGAGGCCGAGCGCCACAAGCGCTTGCGCGACATGGCCAACAAGCAAGAAGCTGAAGCCAAACTGTCGATTGCCACCCGCGCCGAAGCCGCCACTGCTGCCAAAGAGGGCAACGACCTGGTGCAGATCGGCTACGCCTATGCCACCATGGGGCAGGCCGACAAGGGCGTGAGCTTGATCGAGCAAGGCATCGCCAAGGGCAGCCTGAAGCGCCCAGAAGACGCCAAGCTCAAGCTGGGTCTGGCGATGTTGCAAAGTGGCAAGCACAAGTCCAAAGCCGTGCAGGTGCTGCGAGGCGTGCAGGGCAACGACGGCGCGGCCGACCTCGGCCGGCTGTGGGCGCTGTACGCCCAGGGCTGATCGCCCACCGACTCCAGCCCCGGACCGGGGATTCTTTGGCCGCGCCTTTCGCAAGGCCGTTCTGCGGCCGCTTTTAGCGAATTGAAATCAAACCATGGCCCTGCCTTTCGTCCAAACCTTGGCACACGGCGTGCACGTCATCGACACCGGATTTCATCGCCCGCTGTTTGACGCCTCGTACCTGATCGTCGAGAACGGCCGCGCCGCTTTTGTCGATACCGGCACCAACTTCGCAGTGCCTCGACTGTTGGCTGCGCTCGAGGATCTGGGGCTGGGCCGCGACGCAGTGGACTTCGTGATCCCGACCCATGTTCACCTTGACCATGCGGGCGGCGCAGGGCTGCTGATGCAGTCGTTGCCGCAGGCCAGGATGCTGGTGCATCCGCGCGGTGCCCGCCACATGATCGACCCCCAGGCGCTGTATGCCGGTGCGCTGGCGGTGTACGGACAAGCAGCGATGGACCGAGACTATGGCAACTTGGTGCCGGTGCCGGCCGACCGGGTGCTCGCCACCGAAGACGGCATGACGGTCGAGTTGGCCGGCCGGCCGCTGCACTTCATCGACACGCCTGGCCATGCACGCCACCACCACTGCATCTGGGACGAACGCAGCCGTGGCTGGTTCACGGGCGACACCTTCGGCCTGAGCTACCGTGATTTCGACACCGCGCTAGGCGCCTGGATTCTGCCGACGTCGACGCCGGTGCAGTTTGAGCCAGCGCCGCTGCGCCAGTCGATCACCCGGTTGCTGGCGCGCGAGCCCGATTGCATGTACCTGACCCATTACGGCCGAGTGGGCGATGTGCCACGCCTGGCCAAGCTGCTGTTCGAACAGATCGACTCGATGGTCGCAGCAGCGCAAGGTCTGCGAAGCGCGCCTGAGCGCCACCTCGCGTTGAAATCGGCTCTGCTCGGGCTCTGCCGCACGCAGTTGCAGCGTCACGGTCTGCCCGATGTCGAAGCCGGGCTGGGCTTGCTGGCGCTCGACGTCGAGCTCAACGCCCAGGGCTTGGGCATCTGGCTGGACCGCGAGCCAGGCTGATGTTGGCGCCAGGTCTGGCGCCGACTGCGCCGCACCGCACCGCACCGTCA
>Ga0214919_10006184_pt1 | contig 16555 bp, 18 predicted proteins | sample LL1503_MetaG_FD_177994 | JGI IMG/M metagenome (GOLD analysis project Ga0214919, IMG submission 177994) | Freshwater microbial communities from Lake Lanier, Atlanta, Georgia, United States - LL-1503 | ecosystem: Environmental > Aquatic > Freshwater > Lake | place: USA: Georgia | collected... | reverse complement strand
GTGAATGGAAAGTCGTTTGAAACGCAAGCTAGAATCAATTCTGATGATTATGGAAGTGCTCAATTAGGAGGGAAAATTGTGGGTACAAAAGGGATGATGGTGCCTCAATTTGAAGCAACGGTTTTTAAACTAAAACCTAATGAAGTTTCGGATATTATCGAAACAGATTTTGGATACCACATCATTAAATTGATAAGCAGAAAAGGCGATGATTATGTTTGTTTACATATTCTAAAAAGACCAGAATTTAATAATTCATCACTCGATTTGTCGGCTACTTTAATGGATTCTTGTTATGCTTTACTAAAGCAAAATAAGATAACGTGGGATGATGCGGTAATAAAATTTTCTAATGACGCCCTGACAAAACAGAATCATGGCATTATAACTAATCCATACAATGGTGATCAAACTTGGAACATGGAGGATTTGAACGAAGTAGATCAACAAATCTATCTTTTAACAGATGCAATGGAAAAAGGTGATATCACTTCCCCAAATTTATATGCCGATTTATTCGAAAGAAAACAAGGTATTCGAATTGTGCGCTTAATGGGAAGGTATCCTCAACATAAAGCAAATTTAAATGACGATTACGCTTTAATTAAGGCGGCTGCCGAAAATGATAAAAAACAGAAAGCGCTAGATACTTGGCTCAAATCAAAAATTGGAAATGCGTATGTTAGAATCGATGAAGATTATGTGAATTGTAATTTTCGATTGGACTGGGGTGTAAAACAAAATTAAAAGTTAATAATATGTCGGATAAAGATAAGTTAGATCAATTTGTACAGCATATAAGTGCTTTAAAACAAGAGATTCATAAGGTTATTATTGGTCAAGATGAAGTAGTGGATCAAGTGTTGATTTCAATGTTTTCGCGTGGGCATTGTCTGCTGGTTGGTGTGCCAGGTTTAGCAAAAACCTTATTGATAAATACAATCGCTCAATCTTTGGGCCTAGGGTTTAGTAGGATCCAGTTTACACCGGATTTAATGCCTTCTGATATTATTGGTTCAGAAATATTGGATGAAACAAGAAATTTTAAATTTATTAAAGGCCCTCTATTTTCGAATATGATTTTAGCCGATGAAATTAACAGAACTCCTCCAAAAACTCAATCGGCTTTATTAGAGGCAATGCAAGAACGCCGTGTTACGGCTGCCGGGCATACGTATCAGTTAGAGGCTCCTTTTTTTGTATTAGCCACGCAAAACCCAATCGAGCAGGAAGGAACTTATCCATTACCTGAAGCTCAATTAGATCGATTTATGTTTAATATTTGGGTCGATTATCCTTCATTCGTGGAAGAGATGGCTATCGTTAAAACGACGACATCGGATATGAGTAATACTATTAATTCTGTCCTTTCTGGACAAGATATCATCGAATACCAAGATTTAATTCGACGGATTCCTGTGGCGGATAATGTCTTAGAATATGCAGTTAAATTAGTAGGGAGTACAAGGGTTAATAGTGATAACGCGACAGAAATTACTAAAAAATACATCACTTGGGGTGCAGGTCCAAGGGCATCACAATATTTAATTGTTGGGGCTAAATGCCATGCCGCTTTGATGGGTAGGTATTCTCCAGATATTGATGATGTGAAGGCTGTAGCGAAACCAATTCTTCGTCACCGTTTGGTGAAAAATTATAAAGCTGAAGCTGAAGGTTTTAGCATGGATAGAATTATTGAAACCCTTCTTTAATATTTCGTTGCTATAATGATCATTAAAAGAGGCATGTTAGTAGCAACATTTTCAAGCCTTTAGGCTATTAAATTAAAATTGTTGATAATAAAGATTTTTTCTAGTTGCAACTAAATGATTAATTTTTATTTTTAACGTAAAATATGTTATGTTCGACGACGACGAGGAAGACGATTTTTCTGAAAATAAGTTAAATGAGGATATCGAGTATTTCGAGGCACATCTGAATGGATCTTCAATTGGATTTTTGGATAGTGACCGTTTGGAAGCGCTGATCGATCATTTTTTAATTAATGGCCAATATGCAAAGGCAAGGGCAGCGTCTGAATTAGGTAATTATCATTTTACTTACAATCCCTTGTTTAATCTTAGATTAGCGCAATCCATGAGTGGTTTGGGTTTGTTAACGGACGCATTAGATATTCTCAATCAAATTGAAAAAACTACGCTGAATCATGTCGAGTTGCAATTAACAAAAGCGGCTATATTTAGTCAATTACGAGATCCAAAAAATGCCATAAAGTATTTTAAATTGGCATTGGAGTTTTGTGAAATCGAGGACCGAGACGATGTGTATCTTGATATTGCCATGGAGTATCAGAATATGGGCGATTATAAAGCGGCATGTAAAGTATTAATGGAAGCGTTAAAAGTAAATCCTCAAAATGAAGCTGCTTTATACGAAATTGCTTTCTGTTATGATCAATCGGGTAATTACGAAAAAGCAATCAAGTGTTATTCTAATTTTATCGATGAAAATCCTTTTTCCTTTACTGCTTGGTATAATCTCGGAAATGCTTTCTCCAAATCTGAGAAGTATGAAAAAGCATTGTGGGCATACGATTATTCAAGCTTAATTAATCCATCATTTGGCCCGGTTCACTTTAATATGGGAAATGCTTATTTGTCGCTGGATAAATACCATCAAGCAATTGAAAAATTCCAAACTTGTATAGCGTTAGACGGTGAAGATGCTATGGCACTTTGTTATATTGGAGAGGCGCATGAGCAATTGGATGAGTTCGAATTGTCTCGTCATTATTATCAATTAAGTTTGGCAATAGCACCTACCTTACCGGAGGCTTGGCTAGGACTTGGAATCATTGAAGATTTACAAGGTAATACAAAAGAAGGAATTGTTCTTATTCAAAAAGCAATGGATTTTGATCCGGAAAATGCGGCAATACATCATGTTTTAGCAGGTGCTTATGAAAAGATTAATTGTAATGAAGAGGCTGATAAGTACTACCAGTCTTCTTTGGCAATTGATGCTGAAGATGAAGATTGCCTGACGGATTACATTGCTTTTAAAGCCAAAAAATCCTCTAAGGATGCTATGCAATTTTTACGAACTTTTACTGCAAATCACTTAAATGCCATTTCAGCGGTTCTAGAGGTAAACTTAAATTGGATGATTGGTCAGAAAAAAGAGGCGCTTGAATTGTTTACGAAGTGTTTGTCGGAAGATCAAGTTAAAGCAAAACAATTATTTGAAATAAATCCTTCATTGCTAGATGATAAGGATTTTGTAACTTTGTTCCAAGATGAATGAACTAAATTTTACACTACCCTTTATACCTAGTCGGACAGACAAACCAAGGAATCAAGGGATAACAATGATGATGGATAAAGGGCTGGGTTTACGCGAGACCGAAGACTTTATTGAAGCATCCGCACACTTAACTGATATCGTGAAATTTGGTTTCGGTACTTCCTATGTAATGAAAGATTTCGAGGCTAAAATTAAATTATATAAAGCTGCGGGTATTAGACCTTACCTCGGTGGAACCTTGTTTGAAGCCTTTTATGCACGTGGATGTTACGATGATTATTTGCGAGTTTTAGATAAGTACAATTTAGATTTAGTCGAAATATCTGATGGCTCTATCATTATTCCACACAAAGAAAAATGTAAGATCATTAAACAAATGTCAAAATATCGTACTGTTTTGTCAGAAGTTGGCTCCAAAGATTCGGGTATTATGATTTCACCAGCTAAATGGGTGAATTCTATGAAGGCTGAGTTGGATGCAGGCAGCTGGAAAGTGATTGCTGAAGGTAGAGAAGCCGGTAACGTAGGAGTTTTTCGTCCGAATGGGACAGCTCATACCATGTTGATTAATAGAATTGTCGCCAAAGTTGCTCCTGAAAGTATACTGTGGGAAGCTCCTCAGAAAAATCAACAAGTGTGGTTCATTAAGTTATTTGGAGCCGAGGTTAACCTAGGAAACATTGCCCCCAATGATATAATTCCTTTAGAATGCTTACGATTGGGATTGCGTGGGGATACATTTTTTGACTTTCTCCCTTCAGATTATGCCGATCGCTTGAAGCATGTCAATGATGAGAATGAAATCTCAATGGGTGACGAATAGTTTTCATAATAAATTTTCTAGTTACTTAAAGATACCGGGCCATAATGGACCCGTTTATTCTATTGCAGAGGATCCTGATTTTATTTATTCTGCGAGTAGTGACAAATTTGTAGCCCGTTGGTCGAAAAAGACCGGCGTACAAGATAAATTTTTAATCAAGCTTCCGTCGGCACCCTTTGCTATTTGCTTAATCGATGATAATTCGAAACTTGTAGTTGGATTGGAATCGGGTATTTTAATCCTTTTTGACATTGAAAAAAAGATGGAAATTGCACAATGGAGGGATCATAATTATAGTATATTTTCTATCTGTGAGAATAAGCTCACACGTCAATTCTATTCATCAGATGGCAATGGTAACGTTAATGTTTGGGATACCGCTTCGTTAAAGTTATTACTCAATATCCCTACAAATGCAGGTAAAATAAGGAGAATTGTATTGAAAAAAGATAGTTCATCGATGATACTTTGTTGTCAAGATGGTACCTTGAAACTATTAGACACCACCTATTTTAATGAAATCACTGTTTTTGGTAATCATGCACTTGGAGCGACTTCCTTCTGTGAATTATCTGATGATATCTTTGTCAGTGGGGGAAAGGACGCTCAGTTGGTTCTTTGGAACGCTAAAACATTAGAGTCTTCTTTTATGTTTCCAGCACATCGATATGTTATTTATGATATTTTGAGCATGTTAAATGGGCAAATTTTGGTTACTGCCAGTCGTGATAAATCGATTAAAATTTGGGATACAAAAACGTGGGACTTGATTCAAAAAATTGAAGCCAAACAAGGCGGACATCGTTTTTCGGTTAACGCTATAATGAAACAAAATGAACATTCTTTCGTTTCTTGTTCGGACGATAATTCAATCATTTGTTGGTCCTGTTAGCTATATGATATGACATGTACACGTGAATCCCCTATATTTATAGTTAATACTTTGAAAATTAATGTTTTAACATTTTTTAGTTTCTTTGTTTTTACCTTTGCACATGGTCAGCAAGCGAACTTATTTTCGCGCTCAGAAATTGGATTTTCCATTGGGCAAATGTATTACCTCGGTGATCTAAATAAATTTAAGCCTTTTTATAAAAGTAATTGGGCTGGAGGATTAATGTTTCGGTATAGTATAAATTCAAGGCTAAGTTTGAGATTTAATTATCTTCAGGGTAAGGTAGAGGCCTATGACAGCGATGCTAAAAACCCGGTCACGATTAATCGAAATCTGAGCTTTCAATCCCCAATTAAAGAAGTCGCTGGCGGAATAGAATTTCATTACTTTCCTTTTCAATTTGGACAAAAAAGAAATGCTGGAACCGCCTATATCTTGGCTCAAATGGGGGTTTTTTACATGAGTCCTAGCATGGTGATTAATGGCGAAACAATTGATCTTCAAGCTTTAGGAACGGAAGGCCAGGGTACATCAGCAAATAGTAAGCGAAAATACTCCAAGTTTCAAGTGTGTATACCTCTTGGTTTAGGTGCGAAAGCTTCCATTGGTAAAAATGTCACCTTTAATTTTGATGTGGCTATACGAAAAACGTTTACTGACTACATTGATGATGTCAAAGCAGCAACGTATGCAGATGCAGCCATTATTGCCAATGAATATGGCTCCTTGGCTGGTGATTTATCCAATCAAAGTTTAAATGATTCACGTTTTGGTAGACGTGGAAATCCAACAACTAAAGATTGGTATGTATACTGTGGTGGAATGGTTACGATTCGTTTAGGTAGAGGAAACAAATGTCCGGTACTCAGATAGATTAGTAAATTTTCTCAGATGTTAAGTAATTTTTTACATAATCTGAAATACCATCTTCTAAGGAATGAAACGGAATGTGATAGCCAGCAGCTATTAGTTTTGTCATATTTGCTTCAGTAAAATATTGGTAAGTGGAGCGAATATCTTCCGGTGTATCGATGAAATCTATTTTAGGTTCAAGTCCTAAAGCTAAAAAGGTTAGGGATGCCAAATCCATAAATGTTCGTGCTTGTCCTGAGCCTAAATTGTAAATACCGCTAGCTGGTTTCTTCTCCAATAAAAAGCAACAAACTGAAACCACATCCTTCACGTAAATAAAGTCACGCAATTGCTCACCATTTCCATAGTTAGGATGGTGCGATCGAAATAAGCGCATTTCACCTTTTTCTTTTATTTGATGGAAGGTGTGGAAAATGACACTCGCCATTCGTCCTTTATGGTATTCATTTGGACCATAAACATTGAAGAATTTAAGTCCAGCCCAAAAAGGAGGTTGTTGCGCTTGTTCTAGGACCCAACAATCAAAATCTTGTTTTGATTCCCCATAAGGGTTTAATGGTTTTAATTGAGGAATCAGTTTGTGGTCATCTTGGTAGCCAAATTCTCCTAGTCCATAGGTGGCTGCTGAACTGGCATAAACAAAAGGTACTTGATGTTCCGTGCAAATTTTCCATAACGATTTTGAATAATTCAAATTCAATTCGTTAAAGATATCAATGCTTTTTTCCGTGGTATCTGTCCTGGCGCCGATGTGAAAAAGAAAATCAACTTTAGAAGCATTTGTTGCTAACCAAGCAATAAAATCTTTTCGATCGATGAATTCTTTGATGTTTTTTGAAGCGTAATTAGCTTTTTTGTCTGCTCTATTAAAGTCATCAACAGCAATAATGTTACTTAATCCTTTTGAATTGAGTTGCTCGATTAAACAGCTACCTATAAATCCTGCAGCACCAGTTACTACTATCATTTAGTTTAAAATAAACCGTTTATTTCAGCGTCTATGGAGTTGATTATTTTTCCTAAATCTTCTTGATTTTCAGTAAAATTATTGTTGTCAATATCAATAATCAATAATTTGCCTTTATCATAGGTTGAAATCCACGCCTCATACCGCTCGTTAAGTCTTTTAAGATAATCTAATCGTATACTTTCTTCGTAGTCTCTTCCTCTTTTTTGTATGTGGTTTACCAAGGTAGGAACACTTGCTCTTAAATAGATTAATAAATCTGGCGGACTAACAAATGAATCCATTAAATTGAAAAGGGTAAAGTAATTTTCAAAATCACGGGTGGTCATTAATCCCATGGAATGCAAATTAGGTGCAAAAATAAAGGCATCCTCATAAATGGTGCGATCTTGAATAACCGTCCCTTCCGTATTTCTAATGTCCTGGATTTGCATGAATCTACTATTCAAATAATAGATTTGAAGATTAAAAGACCAGCGTTGCATATCTTCGTAAAAGTCATTTAGATAGGGATTTTGATCCACATCTTCATAATGTGTTTCCCAAGCATAATGCTTTGCTAGTAAGTTAGTTAATGTGGTTTTTCCTGCGCCAATATTTCCGGCTATAGCAACGTGCATAATCAATTTATTTAAGATTGCTAAAATAAGAATTAATCAGCATTAATTAATGTGCTAATCTCTTTTCAATTCGAATTTTATGATTTTATTTTTATTTTGGAAGTAATAATAGTTGCCTGTTACTGAGATCACCTCTGATTCAACGGGTAAATCAAGGGAGAAAAGCACCTCACCCAACAAGGAATAATTCGTTAATTTATTATTTTCAATAGTGGAAATATAGCTCTCCCAATTATAAATTTTCTCTCCACTTATGGTAAAGTTGAATTTTTGATTCATAAATAGATCAAATACTATTATTTTTCCTTGTGCATCTAGAACGTAAAGATTTGATTCTATTTCTATAAGCTGCTTTACATTGCTAAGTCCTACAATACTTGTCAAGTTAGTAACTGATTGTATTATCTTGTTAGTAACGTAATCAAATAAATATAGTCCCGAGTTGTATTCATCATAAAGCCAAATCAGATTAGGTCTGTTTGAATTACCGATTAATTTCACGCTTTGAAGTCCAATGTTTTCGAAGGAAATACAATTACCATTGTTAGTTAGGGTATTATCAAGAGTACAAATTTGCTGTTGTAATTCTGAAAATACAATCATTTTTAATGCATTGATATAAATCAACTGGCTAACCTCACCTTGCTTTTTAGTACTCGTTTGGTAAAGAACCTTGCCTTGTGCATTGGATTTTTCTATTTGTTGATTGTTGACAAAATAATAATTGCCTAGCCCATCTATTTCCCAATATTCACAAATTGGGGGTAGGGGAACTTCATTTATTTTTACCCATGAGAAGTTTTGTGCTGCACACTGTTCAACAAGTAGTAATAGAATAAAAAGAGTAAGCCTCATACCGTTGTTAATGCTAGTATTTCATCAATTATTGTTCTATTATTCAGAAGACGTGGAACTTTGTTTTGTCCTCCTAATTTGCCCTTACTTTTCAGCCAACCTTCAAAACTTCCTTTTGTTAAATAAGTAAATTTAGGACACCCAATATTTATGTTTTTGTATCTCTTTGCTTCATAGTCCGCATTGAATTTTTTCAACTCATCATCAAGTTCCTTTTCAAATTCGTTAAATGAAACAGGTTCACGATCAAATTCAATAAGCCAATGATGTCCTCCATTTGCTTCTGACTCATTAAAGTAGGGGCCAACTGTAAAATCTCTTATCTGAGCATTTAAGAGTTGGCAGACATTTGACAAGGCGTTTTCTGCGTGTTGAACTATTAATTTTTCTCCAAAGCTATTAATATAGTGCGTTGTTCTTCCAGAAATAACAAAGCGAAAAGGATTTTTCGAAGTAAAGCGAACAGTATCACCGATAATGTAACGCCATAATCCTGAAGAGGTTGAAATAACTATGGCATATTCAGTATTCGTATTTACTTCACTCAATGGAACAATGTTTTTGGAGTTTAACTCCTGAAAATGTTCCATGGGAATGAATTCGAAAAATATACCTGCATCTGTTATGAGAAGTAAGTCCTTGGAATGGAGCTCATCTTGCATTGCAAAAAAACCTTCTGATGAATTATAGGATTCTACATAATTCATTTTATCGGAAGGGATTAGCTTTCTGAATTCATTCTCATAAGGTGTAAAATTCATACCCCCATGCATATATAATTCCAAGTTGGGCCAAACCGCATGTAAATCAGTTTCACCTGTAATTTCTAATACACGTTTAATGAGTAGAAGTGTCCAACTTGGGACACCAGTAATTATTCCAATGTTTTCATTAATTGTTGCTTCAGCCATTTCTTGAAGCTTAATCTCCCAATCTGGATTGAGTGCAATTTCAACGGAAGGCGTGCGCCTATATTCTGTCCACCAAGGAAGATTCATTACTATGATTGCTGAAAGATCAGCTATACAACCTTCATTATTATTTTGAGCTATGTTGGCACTTCCTCCTATAACTAAGTGTTTTTTTGAATATAATTTTCTAGAAGCATGATTTTTATAGTATTGCGCCAATAAATCTTTGCCACCGGCATATTGATTCTCTTCTAATGATTCTTTGGTTACAGGTAGTATTTTTGCTCGGTGGTTCGTTGTTCCAGAAGATTTCGCAAACCAATGTGTTTTACCTGGCCACAATACGTCATTTTCGCCTTTAATCGCCCGTTCTATATATGGTTTTAGGGATGTGTAATCTTGTAGAGGAACTCTCTCTGTGTAAGATTTATAACTTGATATTTCTGCATAACCATGTTGGATTCCAAAATCGGTATTGGCAGCTTTGGTAATTAAATTTGATAGAACATCTTCTTGACAAAAGAGTGGATTATTGGTGTAGTTGGCTATTCGATGTATTCGTTTTTCAATATACCATGAAAAAATAGCATCAATAGCCATATAACTATAACTTAATTCATTTCCGTCTTGAAAATAAAATTATCCCCAAACTAAAATAGAAACAATTACACTAATCACAAAAATTGTATAAATTGTTCCTAGCGCTACTGTTGATTCTTCAAAGAAATTATCTGACATAATGTATTTTTGACAAAGTTAAAAAAAGTCTGTTAGTATTATCGATTTAGGATAAAATTAATCTCTTCCACCAAAAATTCTCAACAACGATAAAAATAAGTTAATAAACAGAATGTATAATTGTAGTCCACCAATTAGGGCAAGCTTATTACGTTGATCTTCCGTGTAATCGGGAGATTCTGCAACGCCCTTTAGCTGTTGCATGGAATAAGCGGTAAGTCCAGTAAAAACGAATACGCCTAAACAAGCGATAATAAAACCCATTGAATCACTTTTCATGAAAATATTTATAATTCCAGCTATGAACATTCCTATAAATACCATGTACAACAAACTACCAAATTTAGTCAAGTCAGTTTTTGTGGTATAACCAAGAATGGCCATTCCAGCAAATGCGCCAGCAGTAACGAAAAATGTGGATGCTATTGCGCCCATTTCATAAATTAAGAAAATGGTTGATAAACTTAGCCCCATTAAGGCTGAATAAGCAATAAATAAGATGGTTAAGACTCCAAGGGAAAGCTTGTTGTAGGCCATTTGAATTAATAATCCTAAGCCTACTGGGGCAAAAACAACGACCCAAAATAGAGGAGAAATTCCACCTTCAGAAATAAAATAAGTGGACATAAATTCTGGGGTGCCAGCTGAATAAGCTATAATGCCAGAAATACCAAGCGCGCCAAACATATAAGTGTATACGCTTCTAAAAAATGCCCTGCTAGCTGCGGCTGTTAATGAATTATTATTGTCTAGTGTATTGCTCATAATTTAAAAATTTATCGGTTAGTGTAATTTTGCTTGAACTAAGTTAATAAATTCTTTTCTTGTTGAATCATTTTTTAAAAATAATCCTGTGAACGCACTTGTTGTGGTTACGGAATTTTGTTTTTGCACTCCTCTCATTGACATGCACATATGGCAACATTCAACAACTACGGCTACCCCTTTTGGTTCAAGGGTGCGTTGAATGCAATCCCTAATTTCAATAGTTAATCTTTCTTGCACTTGTAATCGCCTTGAATAGGCATCGATAACACGAGGAATTTTACTTAAACCTACAATTTTACCATCGGGAATGTATGCTACGTGAGCTTTGCCAAAAAATGGTAGCATGTGATGTTCACACATTGAGTAAACATCGATATCTTTTACAATAACCATCTCTGAGTATTCCTCATGAAAAATAGCTTGATTGATAAGATCGTCAGGATTTATTTCATACCCATTGGTTAAGAACTTCATTGCTTTTGCTACTCGCTCAGGTGTTTTTTGTAAACCCTCTCTTTCTGGATCTTCTCCAAGTTGACTGATAATTGATCTGTAATGATCTTCTAATTCTTTTTCTTTCAAAATTATATTTTTAATAAAAACGCCTGAGCGTTAAAAAGGTTCTTTACCACCGAAGTATTCCACAAAATTATTTTCCGTTTCAACTAACTTTATTTTAGCTAATTCACCACCATATTTTAAAATATCTTCTGCTAATTGATCCCAAATAGCGATAGCTAAATTTTCCGTTGAAGCCATCATCCCACAGAGAAAAGAAACGTCAAGGTTTAAGTTTTTATGATCGATTGGTTCGATTACTTTTTCTTTAACTATACTGCTTAACGTTTTTAGATTCATAACGAACCCAGTCTGGCTGTCTGGTTTTCCTTTAACAGTTACATAAAGTGTAAAATTATGACCGTGCCAATTTTTATTGGCGCATTTTCCGAATACCTCTTCATTTTTCTCATCCGACCAAAGCGGTTGAACTAATTTGTGTGCAGCATTAAAAGTTTCTCTTCTGGTGATATATGTGACTTTCATTTTTTTAATTTAATTTGAAAATATCTTTTGCATGATGGGTTCACAACGCATAATTCCTTCTGAGTCGATGGCAATTAATTTTACCATTTGAAATGTATTTGTTAGTGCTTTATCAAATGGAACCTTCACTTTGATGTAATTTTCAGTAAAACCATACATGTATCCATCGTCTTCTTCTTGTTCAAATAATACGCGCCTACTTGTATCGATATTTTCCATATAAAAGTTACGTTTTTTTCTATTAGATAATTGATGTAATTCTTTGCTTCTTAATCGCCTTGTTTCCATTGGAACAACTTCACCAATTTTAATGGCAGTGGTATTCGCTCTTTCGGAGTAGGTAAATACATGTAAATAGGAAATGTCTAAGTCTTTCAAATAATCTAAGGTATCGTTAAAATCCTCGTCGGTTTCTCCAGGAAATCCTACTATTACATCAACACCAATGCAAGCATCTGGTCGTAATTGCTTGATTTTTTGTACACGTTCTGTATACAAAGCACGTAGGTATTTTCTACGCATTAACACCAATAATCGATCGGATCCCGATTGTAACGGTACGTGGAAATGAGGGGCAAAATGCTTGGAGTCGCGCAAGCAAAATTCTATTATCTCATTACTTAATAAATTCGGCTCGATGGAAGATATTCGAAAGCGTTCAATGCCCTCAACTTTGTCCATTTCTTTTATTAAGGAAAGAAAATTCTCTTCACTTCCTTGCCCGAAGTCACCGATATTTACACCTGTTAATACGATTTCATTTACAGATGTTTCGGCAATTTTCTTCGCTTCCGCAATTGTTTTTGTAATACCCGCATTACGACTAACACCGCGCGCTAGTGGAATGGTACAAAAAGTACAAAAGTAATCACAGCCATCTTGTATTTTAAGAAAGGAACGTGTTCTATCACCTAATGAATACGAAGGGATAAAATCGTTGGTTTTTTTTATATGTTGATTGTCGATATAAATTCCATTATTGGCGGTTGATTCACGTTCAATATGTTCTAGGACATTAAATTTTTCGTTGGCGCCAAGCACCATGTTTACGCCGGGTATTTTTGCAATTTCTGTTGGTTTCAATTGAGCGTAGCAACCAATAATGGCTATAAAACTATCGGGATTTATTTTTTTTGCTCTTTTTACTAATTGCTTGCATTTTTTGTCCGCATTTTCAGTTACTGAACAAGTGTTAATGATAAAAACATCCGGACATTCTTCAAAATCAACTTTCGCATAGCCTGCATTTTCAAATAATCGACCAATGGTTGACGTCTCTGAGAAATTCAATTTACACCCGAGGGTATAAAGGGCTACTTTTTTAAATTCTATCATTTTGAACAAAATTAAGGGTATTCGCTTAATTAGCAACAAAATTATTGCGTAAAATGAATGTTTTGGGCTCAAAATAAAGATTAACTTTGGAAAAAATTAGGGAATGAAAGTCTACAATAATATTTTAGAAACGATTGGTAACACGCCAATTGTTCGTATCAATAAGTTGGCATTAGATGTAAAAGCGCAGGTTTTTGCTAAGATTGAAACTACCAACCCAGGTAATTCGGTAAAAGATAGAATGGCTGTTAAGATGATTGAGGATGCTGAAAAATCAGGTTTTCTTAAACCGGGAGGAACAATCATTGAAGGAACATCTGGAAATACTGGAATGGGATTGGCATTAACAGCCATTATCAAAGGGTATAAGTTGATTTGTGTATTGAATGATAAACAATCAAAAGAGAAAATGGATATCTTGCGTGCCGTGGGAGCTGAAGTGGTCGTATGTCCAACTGCTGTTGAGCCAACCGATCCAAGGTCGTATTATTCAGTCTCAAGACGTCTAGCAACTGAAATACCAAACTCTTGGTACGTGAATCAATATGATAATTTATCTAACCGTATCGCGCATTACGAACAAACAGGACCTGAAATTTGGGAGCAAACAGAAGGTAAAATAACTCATTTTGTGGTGGGTGTTGGCACTGGAGGGACTATTTCAGGAGTTGGAAAATACCTAAAAGAAAAGAATCCAAACATTAAGATTTGGGGTATTGATACCTATGGTTCTGTATTCAAAAAATATAAGGAAACAGGTATTTTTGATGAAAATGAAATTTATCCATACATCACTGAAGGAATAGGGGAAGATATTTTGCCGGCCAATGTGGATTTTGATATTATTGACTTATTTGAGAAGGTTACCGATAAAGATGCGGCTGTTTATACACGTCGCTTGGCTAGAGAGGAAGGTATTTTTGTTGGGAATTCTGCTGGTGCAGCACTAAAGGGCTTGTTGCAGCTCAAGGACCAGTTGAAAGAAACGGATGTGGTTATTGTATTATTCCACGATCATGGCAGCCGCTACATTGGTAAAATTTTTAATGACGATTGGATGCGCGAGAGGGGATTCTTAGAAGAGAATTTAGTGACTGCTCAGGATTTAGTGAACAAACATGGAGAAAGACCGCTGGTTTCTTTGTTCGCAGAGGAATTGGTTTCGCATGCTATCGCTGCTATGAGGAAATTTGGAATATCCCAAATTCCAGTAATGAAAGATGGTGGTTTTGTGGGCTCTGTCGATGATCGCAGCGTTTACCAATTACTGGTTGACGATCCCAGTTTAAAAGATGCCCCTATCTCAAGTATCATGCAAGCCGCTTTTCCAGTGGTTAAGCCGACGGTTGCTATTGACGACCTTTGCAAATTAATTAATCGGGATACGCCCGCTGTTTTGGTTGATTTAGGTGAGGGAAAATATCATATTGTTACGCGGTATGATGTAATTTCTGCTATGTCTTAATTAGATGTATAGCAAGACTTATATAGATCAATTGGGTAGGGAAGTGTTACTTTCTGAAATTCCTAAACGAATCATTTGTCTGGTTCCTTCCATAACAGAATTAGTTGCCTATTTTGAAATGGATGACGAGGTTGTTGGGATTACAAAATTTTGTATTTATCCTACTACATGGTTTCAAAGTAAAGAAAGAGTTGGCGGAACAAAAAATATCGATATTGAAAAAGTAAAGTCGCTTTATCCGGATTTAATTATTGGGAATAAAGAAGAAAATACAAAAGATGATATGGATTCATTGATGGCTATAGCTCCAGTTTGGATGAGTGATGTCAATTCAATTGAAGATGCCAATGAGTTAATTTCCTGTCTGGCAGAAATTTTCAATAAACAAGATAAAGGCCAAGCCTTGATAGGGGATTTAAAAAAATATTTTTTGACTCATGCCTCAGAAGGAGCAGGAAAATCTGTTCTTTACTTTATTTGGCATTCGCCTGGATTTGTTGCCGGAAAAAACACGTACATCGATTCTTATTTAACTTCCATCGGATATCAGAATTGTGTTACTATGGATAGGTACCCTGACATAAGTACGCTTGAATCGCTTGACCCTGACATTGTTCTCTTGAGCTCTGAACCTTTTCCTTTCAATGAGAGTCATGTTGCTTATTACAAGGAATTGTTTCCCAATGCTGAAATTAAGTTAGTGGATGGTGAGCGTTATTCGTGGTACGGCGTAAGAACCTTGCTATGTTAAAAGATCAAGCCACACTTCCTACAGCCGTCTTGTTTTTTGATGGTGATTGTCCTTTATGCAACCGTGTATTGACTTTTATATTGTCGAATGAGATAAAGCCTGATTTAGTGTTTTCTCCTCTCAATGCAAGCAGTAGTGAGCGATGGAGGGAAGCTCATCCCAACATGTTTATGGATGAAGATTCCGTTTATTATTTCGATGGCACAAATCTTTATAAAAAATCTACCGCAGTGCTTCAATTACTTCCGAAACTACGTTGGTATACGGGTATTCTAAACTTGGGGTGGTTACTCCCCCTTAAACTTAGGGATCGATGCTATGATTTTGTGGCGATCCGCAGAAAAAGCATATTTAAAGAATGTATTATAGACCCTAGATTAATGGGGAGAATGTTGCACTAAAAAGGAGTTTAACCCTCTAAAGTCCGCTCAATTCCGTCAATCAAAGCATGAATCACTTTAATATGAATTTCTTGCGCTCTGTCAGCGTATTCAGAATGGGGCGCACGGATTTCTAAATCGGCTATTTCAGCCAATTTCCCTCCATCTTTTCCTGTTAATACTATCGTTTTCATGCCAAGTGCTTTCGCCGCTTGAACAGCAAGAATAACATTTTTTGAATTGCCTGAGGTGGAAATTCCTAGCAAAACGTCTTGTGAATGTCCCAAGCCTTCTACGTATCTCGAAAAGACAAAATCATACCCGTAATCATTCGCTACACAACTAATATGTGATGGATCGGAGATCGAAACGGCCGCGAGTGCTTTTCGATTGTTTCTATATCGACCACTTAATTCTTCCGCAAAGTGCATGGCATCACACATAGAACCCCCATTGCCGCATGAAATGATCTTACCATTATTTTGGAGAGAAGCCGACATCCATGAAATAGCCAATGCTATTTTTTCCATATTCTCGGGAATATGGAATTCCTTTAATGTTTTTAGGGCTTCCAGAAAATGATTGTCGATGCTAGCTTTATTCATTTGTAATTGGTTGGTCCCCAAAAATAACAATTATTCATCGAGTTCGTATCGCTTTCTTTTTAACTTTGTTTACCTTATTTCAAATGGATGAAAAGAAATTACCTTAATAAAGTGGTATGGATAACCGGCGCTTCTTCTGGTATTGGTGAAGAATTGGCCCGTCAATTCGACAGCGAAGGAGCAAGGTTGGTATTATCAGCGCGCAATGAACTTAGCCTCAATGAACTTAAAGCGAGTCTCAAGGGTTCCAAAAATCACCTC
>Ga0214919_10006183_pt1 | contig 16555 bp, 16 predicted proteins | sample LL1503_MetaG_FD_177994 | JGI IMG/M metagenome (GOLD analysis project Ga0214919, IMG submission 177994) | Freshwater microbial communities from Lake Lanier, Atlanta, Georgia, United States - LL-1503 | ecosystem: Environmental > Aquatic > Freshwater > Lake | place: USA: Georgia | collected... | reverse complement strand
AAAGTTTTGACCGCAGCAGGCTCGGTGGTTTTGCTGTCCTTGACGCGGCGTTTGAGGTCTTGCAACAAATGTACAGTGGCCTTGACACCGGTATCGGCCATGAGCAAAGCCGTCTCCAACTCTTCATAGAGATTGTCGTCAATCTGTGTGCCTGTAAATACCGTGGCAATGCTGGAGCCTGTTTTGCGCAGTCCCGCTTTCAGCTTGTCCAACCAGCCTTGGCGTGAAGTAGCGACTGGCGCTAAGACATCTTGTGCAGACAGATCGGGCGCAACAACGGCTGGTGACGACTTCGACGCAGCAGGATCTGCTGCAGGTAAGGGAGATTTTTTTCGGAAAAAACTGAACATGAGGACGCTTTTTAAAACACACTCATTCTATGAAATTGGCCGAGCCTGCTGGTCATGGTCAGGACGAAATAGATTGTTTCAAATAAATTAATAAAAATTTTATAAAAGCAGAAGTCCTATGGTCGTTCTGCTGACGGCCAGAGTTGGCTCTTTGTTCGCGAATTTAAGCTTTGAGAAAAAGCTGCTTGGCATTGCACGCATAGCCCAAGCCCTGTGACGATGCGCAAACGATGGCCTTTTTGCCCTTCAGACCGAGATCCATAGTCGTGTCCTTGGGTTCAGTTTTGCAGATCGGCGAATGATTTACCTTCGCGCACCAACTTTTGCAGCAAGGGTGCGGGTTGCCACCAAAAGCCATATTCAGCGTGCAGTCGTTCCATGTCGGCCAGCACCCTGGTCAGGCCAATTCGGTCTGCCATGAACATCGGCCCGCCTTGATGCGCTGGAAAACCGTAACCCGTCAGGTATGTGATGTCGATGTCACTGGGTCGCAGGGCGATGCCTTGCTCCAGCAGTTTCGCGCCTTCGTTGATCATGCCGTACAGGCAGCGTTTGACGATCTCGGCCTCGCTCATCTCGCGGCGCGGCAGACCCATGCGGGCCGACTCTTCGGCGATGAACTGCTCGACTTCAGGGTCGCGGTGCGGGGTGCGGTCACCGGCCTCGTAGCGGTACCAGCCTTTGCCGCTTTTTTGACCCAAGCGACCCAAGTCGCAAAGCTTCATGATCAGATCGTTCCAGCGACGGTCTTTCGGGCGGGTGCCCATTTGCGCTTTGCGAGTCTGGTAACCCACGTCATTGCCCGCCATGTCGTGCACCGCAAAGATGCCCATGGCGTATCCGAATTTCTTCAACGCTGCGTCCACCTCGTGTGGCAGCGCGCCGTCTTCTACCAGAAAGTGCGCTTCACGGGTGTAGTTGCGAAACAGCGCATTGCCAATAAAGCCCGGGTAGATGCGTGCCAGTACCGCAATTTTGCCCATGCGAAGGCCCAGATCCATCAAGGTGGCGATCACGTCGGGCGCGGTCTTCGCGCCTCGCACGACTTCGAGCAGGCGCATCACATGGGCGGGGCTGAAAAAGTGCGCGCCAACCACGTCTTGCGGACGCTTGGTCACCGCTGCGATCTGGTCCACATCGAGGCCCGAGGTGTTGGTGGCCAAAATGGCACCGGGTTTGCACAGCGCATCGAGCTGGCGAAAGATGTTCTGCTTGAGGCCCATGTCTTCGAACACGGCCTCGATCACCATGTCCGCGTCATTCACGTCTGCGATCTGCACTGAGCCGTTGATCAGTGCCAATCGCTGGTCCATTTCAGCCTGTGCGAGCTTGCCGCGCTTGACGGTGCTGGCGTAGTTATCCTGGATGCGTTGCGAGCCGCGCTCAAGTCCCTGGGTGTTGGCGTCGATCAGCGTAACCGCAATGCCGACGCTCGCAAGTGACATCGCGATGCCGCCGCCCATGGTGCCCGCGCCGATGACCGCCACACGACGCACGGCCCGCAGCGGGGTACTGGCAGGGATGTCGGGGATGTGCGCCGCTTCGGCGGCGGCCGTTGTGGCATGGGCCAGTGCACGTGCGCGTTCGTCATCGCTGACACTGAAAAAATCAAAATCTAGCACGCTGGTCATGATTGGTTGTCCTGGATTTTTTTGGCTTTGCCTTCGACAAACTCGCGCAGGCGGGCTTCGGCTTCGGGCGGGCGTGCTCGGGCCGAGTTCAGTTGCTCGACAAACAGACCGTCGTCGTGCGTCATGTCGTGGATGCGCGGCAGCACATTGACAATCATCCAGTTGGTTTCCACGCTGTTTTTAGCAATTCGGTGGGCCAGCTCTTTGGCTTTGGCCAGGGCTTCGCCCACCGGGGTCACGTAGCGGATGACTTTTTCCTGCAAGCCTTCGGCGGCGCTCAGCAGGCGGCCGGTCAGCATCATGTCCATCATCACCGTGGTGCCCACCACGCGCTGGATGCGCACTGTGCCGCCACCACCTACAAAAATGCCGCGCTGGCCTTCGGGCAGCCCAAACAGGGCCGATTCGTCGCCCACGCGCACATGGGCGGCGGTGGCCAGCTCCAGACCGCCACCCACGACCGCGCCGTGCAAGGCCGCCACAAAAGGAATCGGGCCGCGTTCGATCAGGTCAAACACTTCGTGCCAGTTGTGGCGCTTGCGCTTGCGGGGTGGTTTGATTTGACCGGTGGCGCGTGCCAGGGCTTCGGCCAGATCAAGACCGGCGCAAAAGTTAGTACCGTTTCCAAACAGCACGGCCACGTCGGCCTCTTCGTGAGCGCGCAGCACCGCAGCGCGCAGCTCGTTGATCAGTGGGTCGTTGATGCTGTTGCGCTTGTCCGGCCGGTTCAGGCCGATCAGGGCGACGTTGCCGTCGAGTTCGTAGGTGATTAAAGGTTCGCTCATAAGAGGTTCCAGGGGTTCAGGTCAAAAAATGAAAGGTCCAGCAGCAACCGAGAACTCAGGGCCCCTGAGTAACAAAACATCTTGCGGTCGTTAGCCTCTTTTTCGGCTTCGGTCAGCACCACGCCAGTATGCAATTGTTCGTGCATGTCGTGCGGACCTGGAGGATGGATGTGGTCGTCACGATCCAGTTTCACTCGGCCTTGAAGCCCGAAGCTTTGATGATGGGCTCCCAGGTGGCGAGTTCCTCGCGTTGAGCTTTGGCCATCTCTTCGGCGCTGCGGTAGTGGGGCTCAACCGCCAAGCGCGTCATCAGAAACTCCTTGACTTGCGGGTTGGCCAAAATTTTCTGCAAGGCCTGCTGTACGCGCGCGATTTCGGCTTGTGGCGTCTTGGCGGGGGCCCACATGGCCGTCCAACCGTCGCCGGACGAAACCGCAAAGCCCTGTTCGGCGAAGGTCGGGATCTCGGGCATCATCTCTGAGCGCTTGTCACTGAAAATGCCGATCACACGCAGCTTGCCAGTTCTTTGATGTTTGATCAGTTCGTCCATCAGAGAGATGCCTGAGGGCACATGACCGCCCAGCAAGTCAGTGATCATGGGCGGTGTTCCCTTGTAAGGCGTCATGGGCAGGTCAATTCCCGCCACTTTGGCAAATTGCACGCCCAGAAAATGATTCTGCCCACCGATGCCGGGGGTGCCAAAGCTGGCTTTGCCAGGGTTGGCTTTAACCCACAGTACAAATTCCTTGGCGTTTTTGACACCCAGATCGGCGTTCACTGCCATGCCCAGCGGGTAGGACACCAGCCCTGCAACCGGCGCAAAGTCCCGCCAGATGTTCCATTTGAGTTGAGGGCCGAATACCAGCGTCTGAAAAGTCGGCGTTGCGTTCGGTGCAATCATGTAAGTCAGGCCGTCTGGGTTGGCGCTCATCAACGCGTCAGCGGCCAGGCGACCCCCCACGCCCACGCGACTTTCAATGATCACCGGTTGGCCCAGTTGTTCGCGCAGTTTGTCGGCAATGAAGCGGGCAATCGAGTCGGTGCCGCCCCCCGGTGGCAAACCCATCAGGATACGGATGGGCGGCCTGTCCTGCGCCGAGCTCAGTGCGGGTGCCAGCAAAGTGCTGCTTGCCAGCAGCAGTTGGCGTCTTGAAATGGGCATGCGTGTCTCCGGTGTACACGGTCTGTTGAGGGGAGTCTGGTCAGCTTTCTGCGTGCGGAACCTGTTGCGGTTCATGGGTTGGTCAGCGTGCGCCAGTCTGTGCCTGCGACCACAACGCCGCCTACCGACTGGATGCCCGGGTAGTTCAGCTCAGGGTGGTTTGCCAGAGTTGGTGCCTTGCCTTCCATGAACTCTTTGGCCGCCTTGATCAGCAACTGGCGTACACGTATCACGGCACCATCAGCTGAGCACAGTTGCTCTTCGGTGCGGTCATAGGTCGGGCCTTGGCTCAAAAACATCGCAAAGTCTTCTGTACCAAGATGCTGCGGAAAGCCGGTCTTGTGACCACGCTTCATGAGATCTCGGTTCTGACCCCAGTTGTCTTTGGCCTCACCTGGCGGCAATGGCGGGTAGTTCCACACATCAGGCGAGGCTGACATCACGGTCATGCCTAGTGCACGGTGCGGGTTGTAGTGTACAAACCAAGCGCGGTGCGTCACATCATCCACCGGAGTGGAGAAAAATACCGTGGTCGGGCCATTCGCATCGGGCGGGCAAATGATGCCAAACCAGGGCATCACGAAGTTGTTGACCCGGGCATAAACCTTGTCATCGGGCAGGCTGCGCAAAGCGGCATAACGGTAGCCATAAGGTCGATCTTCAAATTCGAGCTTTGGCGCCAGGGCCTTGGTCATCAGCATGCGTTCGTTGCCGCCGCCGGACGTCAGCTGGGTGGTCGATTCGTGGAGCACACCAACATGTGAAGAATCCATCGACGCCTCGACGCCCTGGACCCAATTAGTGGGCACTTCTATGCTGGTCACAGAGCGCTGGTGTACGGGCAAATCCACAAAAGGCAACGCAGGGAATGGCGGCGGTGTCTCGCCTGAGCCCAGCCAGACCCAGACGATACCGCCCCTGTCCACCGTGGTGTATCGGTTGATGCGCACATGCTTGCAGAACTGCGCTTGATCGCCAGCATGGTTGGGCGCTTCCGTCAATTCGCCCTTCACGTTGAATTTCCAGCCGTGGTAGAGGCAGCGGATACCATTGTTTTCGTTACGGCCCAATGCCAATGAGGCTTTGCGGTGCGGGCACTGCTCGTCAATCACGCCTGCAGTGCCGTCGGTTACCCGAAAAGCGATGAAGTTCTGGCCCAGTAAACGGATGCGCACCGGGGCGCCATCGGCTTCCAGTTTGATGGAGGGCACTGCCGGCAGCCAGTAATGCTGGCGGATCATTTCGCCCATAGGGGCGCCATGTTCAACCCGGGTCAATAGTTCGTTGTCTTTTTTGCTGAGTGCCATGTTGTTTCCTAAGAGTCAGGGGGTCAGCACTGTTCGGTTGTGCTGAAAGCTTTGCTGTCGACACGGCGGTGGTTGCATTTGAATATGTCGGCTTTTTGCGCCTCGGTCAGCCAACCGATGTTCTCCATTACCGGTTTCATATCTTCGCAATCGCGGCCACTGATTGGGTTGCGAGAGTTGCCGGTGCCAAGTTTTTCGGTGCCAAATAAAAAGTGGTCAATGCCTGCTGCCAGTACCGCGTCCATGTTGTCAAAAGCCGTGCGCAATTGCAAGCATGGGTCGGCGGGTATTGGCCCAATGGCGGGATTCTTGCCTGAAATGCCGGAGGAGCAAATCAGAGGGCCTACCTGGGTACTGAACGGGATCGGGGCCTTGTGGTCAGCGCTGGGAATGTCGAGGAAGCGTTGGGATGAAGTCATGAAGAAGTCCAAAGTTAACGCAAGTTTGTTCAATGGTCCGCCGCATCACTTTCAAAGAAGCTTATAGGCATGCGTGCCAAAAACTCAGAAAATCCGCTCGAACCTGAAGGTACATGCAGCAACATCGCATGAGCGGCTAGGGATTCATCGCCTTCCTGAATGGCGCGAGCGACCTGCTGGTGCTCTTTCAGCGATTTGCTGATTTGTGTTTTGGTCTGAAAGTCACCAACGCGGTAACGCTGGATCTGACGGCGTGCGTTGCGAATCACTTCGGCCAAATAGGGATTGCGACTTCCTGAGTAAACAGTTTCATGAAAATAGGTGTTGGCCATGGAATATTCAGCATGTCCGCCGTGCACTGCGGCGTCCTGGCAACTTTCTATGGCCTTGTCCAGAGCCTTGCCCAACACATCATCAACACGGCGTGCCGCCAGCTTGGCGCACAGGGCTTCCAGTTCGCCCAATGACTCCATGATGGACCGAACCTGGCTGATGGTCAGGCGCGAAACTGTGACTCCTTGTCGCGGCGCAATGCGCACCAATTCGCGTGCGGCCAGTTGTTGCAGAGCTTCGCGCACGGGAGTGCGGGACACATTGAATCGTGCGGCCAATGCCCGCTCATCCAAGGTCGTGCCCGGCTGCAGGTTGCCGCTTTCGATCTCTTCTTGCAAAACATTGCGAATTTCATTGGCTCGTCCCCCACGTGGACGGCTTTCTTCAGCGATCAAGTTAACTTCTGAGTCGATGTTTTCGATAGAGGAGGAGTTGTCATGCGTGTTCATGGTCTTAATTATGCAACAAATCATCTGTGGCATTCAAATGAAAACCATTAAATCATGGCTGGTATCGTCGTCAACCGATTTTGTTGGGTTTTAAAAGAGCCTAAAAGCATGTAAATAAACGGTATTTGCTAAATTTGTTCTTTTTTAAGGCATCAAAACCGATGCCATGGTTTTTTGAAGGGATGCCATCGGTTCTCGGTGTAAACCCTAAAATCCCGTGAAATTATCTTCTGGTGTATTGAAATATATTTTTTGTATGCCAGAATAAAATTTAAATTAAAAAATAAAGCGCCGTGGTGTGCAAATTTTCCAATTCTGATTTGTTACAAGGTTTTTTGTCCCATGACCCACTCGGCCGCCTCGCCTGCGGATGCCATGAATGGCGTTCAGGATGTACACCACATCATCCATCCATGTTCCATCGTGATCGTGGGGGCCTCTGCCGATCCGCGTTCCTTTGGCGGTTTTGTGCAGGGCAATCTGGAACGTTTTGGCTACCGTGGTGATTTGCACCTGATCAGCCGCAGCAGCGAGGAAATCAATGGTAGCCCTTGCCTCAAAACGGTGGACGAACTTCCTCTAGGCGTTGATCTGGCTGTGTTGGCCATTCCCGAGTCGGGCGTTCTGGACGCAGTGAAGGCTTTGGCTGCTCGTGATTGCAAGGCGGCCGTACTCTTTGCATCGGGTTACGCAGAGGCTGGAGAAGAAGGCAGGCACAAGCAATCTGAACTCGCACGCGTGGCTCAAGAAGTGGGCATCTTGCTGGTGGGCCCCAATTGCATGGGGTTCACCAACCTGGCCGCAGGCATTCCGGTCACGTTTGAGCCCTTGGCTGCGCGCGAACCTGAAACACGGCCCGGGGTGGGGGTGGTGGCGCAAAGTGGCTTTATGGCGGCCAACCTGCGCGATGCTTATTTGGGTCGAGGTGTGCCAGTAACCACGGTTTTTTCGACGGGTAACGAGGTCTCGGTATGCGTCGAAGACGTACTGGCCGCACTCATCGGCGACACCCAAACACGCGTGATCACGGTGTATGTGGAGCAGATCCGCCGCCCACAGGTCTTTTTGAAACTGGCCGCCCAGGCGCGTGCCGCTGGCAAACCACTGGTGTTGTTGATGCCCGGGCGCAGCGCCCGTGCCCGCGAGGCTGCGCAGTCGCACACCGGCGCACTGGCTGGTGACCACGCCACTGCCACGGCGCTCTTGCTGCGCGAGGCGGTTGTGATGGTGGAGTCTCTCGATGAATTGCTCGATACCACGGTGGTGCTGCTGCGCTACCCGCACCCTCCAGCAGGAGGGACGGCGTTCATGACGGGCTCAGGCGCAATGAAAAATATTGCGCTGGACTTTGCCGATGATCTGGGTCTGGATTTGCCCGAGTTGACGCCCGCCACGGTGAACCAATTGACGGCCATGCTGCCTGCTTATGCCGTGTCCGAGAACCCACTGGACTACACCACCATCGGCATCCGCCAGCCTGGCCTGATTGGCGAGTTGCTGCTCACCATGCTGGACGACGAGCGCATCGGCAACATTGTGCTGGCTATTCCTGTCGGTCCCACCATGGCCCAGCGGGACAAAGCTGACCACATCATCCCCGCCATAGGGAAAGCCACCAAACCTGCCGTCCTGGTGTTGACCGGTGACAGCAGTCCCGTGGAGGCTTTCTTTTTGGAAGCGATCCAGCAAAGCGGCGTGCCCTTGTTCCGCTCGGCAGATCGCGCCTTGCGTGCTGTGCGCCGGGTGGCGCAATACGGTGAAGCCTTGCAGCGTGCGACACGTGCACAGACCACCACAACCCAGGCGATTCCATTGCCCGGCGCCGTGCCGCCCAACGGCATCTTTGCTGAATATCAAGGCAAAGCCTGGCTGGCCAAAGCAGGTTTGGCCGTGCCGCATGGCGCATTGGCTCAAACGGTCGATCAAGCCGTCAGTGTGGCCCACCGGATTGGCTTTCCGGTCGTGCTCAAAGCGCAAGCCAGTGAACTGCCGCACAAGAGCGATGTGGGTGGCGTACTGGTGGGATTGGCAGACGAAGCTGCGCTGCGCGCCGGGTGGGAGAAGCTGTTTGCCAGCGTGAAACACCATCGCCCCGAGCTGGTACTGGATGGCGCGCTGGTCGAAGCCATAGGGCCGCCTGGGCTGGAGCTGGTGGTGGGTGCCAAACGCGACGAGGAATGGGGTCCCGTCGTACTGGTCGGCCTGGGGGGTATTTGGATTGAAGCACTCAAGGACGTACGTCTGATTCCTGCCGACATGGCAGAAGAGGACATCCTCGTCGAGCTGACCCGCCTCAAAGCCGCCGTCATGCTGCAGGGCATTCGCGGTGCGGCAGCCGTCGATGTCAAAGCCATTGCCCGCGTGGTAGCGCAAGTGGGCGCGCAAATGCGAGCCAATCCCAACATTACAGAAATCGACATCAACCCCTTGGTAGCCTACCCGCTGGGGTCCGCCATTCCCGTGCTCGCGTTGGATGCGCTGGTCGTGGCATGCGTGAAGTGAGACGGCCATGCATTTGAATTTCAACTCCGATCAAGAGGCCTTTCGCCTGGAAGTGCGCGAATTCGTCAAGGTCCACTTGCCGGTCGATATCCGCCGCAAGGTCGGGCTGGGCCTGCGGCTTGAACAGGCTGATTACGTGACCTGGTTTCGTATCTTGCAAGCACGTGGCTGGCTCACGCCCGGTTGGCCAGTCCAACATGGCGGTCCCGGCTGGGACCATGTGCAACGTTTTATCTTTGATGAAGAAACCCTCCTGGGCGGCGCGCCTCGCATCATCGCCAGCGGCATTCAGATGCTCGCCCCCGTGCTGCTTGCGTTTGGCACCGAAGCCCAAAAGCAGCAATACCTGCCCGACATCTTGAACAGCAACACCTGGTGGGCGCAAGGCTTTTCCGAACCTGGTGCCGGCTCCGATCTTGCGGCGGTTCGCACCACCGCCGTGCTGGAGTCCGATGGTCAGTACTTTGTCGTCAATGGCCACAAGGTCTGGACGTCTTATGCCCACTGGTGCTCGATGATGTTTGCGCTGGTCAAAACCGACCCGCATGCCGCTAAACCGCAAGAAGGAATTTCCTTTTTGTTGATTGACATGAAATCGCCCGGCCTCACGGTGCGGCCGATCCGCATGCTCGAAGGCGGCAACGATCTCAACGAGTGCTATCTGGACAACGTGCGTGTACCCGTGGATAACCTGGTGGGTGAGTTGCACAAGGGTTGGTCCTATGGAAAATACCTGTTGGGTCATGAGCGCACCGGCATCGCTGGCATTGGCTCTTGCAAGCAGCAACTGGCCCGTGCACGTGCGCTGGCTGAGCAACAAGGCCTGGGCGATGATCCATTGCTGCAAAACAAGCTGACTCAGTTCGAGGTCGAGTTGATGGCGCTCGAGTTCACCGCCTTGCGCTTGCTCAGCGCCCACCAGCAAAGCAAGACCCCCGGCGTCGAAGCCTCGATGCTCAAGGTGCGTGGCACCGAATTGCGCCAAGCGATTTACGAAACCCTGTTGGACATCGCCGGACCCGATGCCGTGCCGTTTTCGGCAGAAGCACAGTTTTTGGAACACCTGGACGCCGCAGCGCAGGACGAAACCCTGGTCACGCTGGCGGCCAACTGTCTGGATTCGCGCAAGGTCACAATTTATGGCGGCACGAATGAAGTGCAGCGCAACCTGATCGCCAAAGCCACGCTGGACGCGTATTGAAAGACAGATATGGATTTTTCATTCAACGATGACCACCTGGCTTTGCGCGAAGCGGTGCAGCGTTTTTGTGCGGGGGAATACCCCGCCGAACAACGCGGTAACGCCGCCACACCGGCTCAGTCGCAGCGGCGCCGCGACGCCATGGCCGAACTCGGTTTGCTGGGCCTTCCCTTCAGTGCCGATGTCGGCGGCAGCGAGCAAGGCGCGGTCGAAGTCATGCTGGTGTCACAAGAACTGGGCAACGCCCTGGGCGATTGGGCCTTCGTAGCCAGCACCGTCATGGCCGGACAAGTGCTCACCCGTCTGGGCAGTGTCGCGCAACAAAAGCAATGGCTGCCCTGTCTGGCCAGTGGCCAGAAGCAGATGGCCGTGGCGGTGTACGAAGCCGGTGCCCGCTACGACTGGCAGCGCACCGAAACCTGGGCCACGCCTTCGGGCTCAGGCTGGGTGCTGGATGGCCACAAGACGCTGGTGTTGCAGGGCGACAGCGCCGATGTGCTTCTGGTTGTGGCGCGCACCGCAGGTAGCGTGGCCGATCGCGCTGGCTTGTCGGTGTTTGCCGTAGATACAGCGGCCCCCGGTGTGACAGTGCAGGGGTTTGATACCTTGGATAACCGCCGCGCCGCCCATGTGAGGTTCAAGGATGTGCAATTGGCCGCTGACCGGCTGTTAGGACCACAAGGGCAAGCCGCTGATGCAGTTGAGGCAGCTCTGGATGCGGCCACTGCGGCCTTGTGCGCCGAAGCAGTGGGTGCGGTCGATGCGCTGCTGACCCATACAGCCGAGCACATGCGCACGCGCAAACAGTTCGGTGTCCCACTTGCTAAATTTCAAGTCTTGCAGCACCGAGTCGCTGACATGGCCATTGGCTTGGAACAACTCAAGTCCATGGCTTGCGCTTCGGCCATGGCGATGCAGGCCGATGATCTCGTTCAGCGCTGCCGTTTGGTGTCGGCTGCCAAAGTGCTGGTCAGCCAAAAGGGCCGCGAGATCGGTTTGGCCGCTATTCAACTGCATGGCGCCATGGGCATGACCGACGAATGCCGCGTGGGCCACTACGCCAAGCGGCTGATGGTGATTGGTCAGAGCCTGGGTGATGCTGCTTGGCATTTGAAACGTCTACGCGCATTGCAAAAGTGATGAATTTTCAACACGTCATTAAAAATTAACGGAGATACAAATGAAACGTCAAACAGTTCTCAAACTAGCGGCCATGGTGATGTTGGGACTCGGTCTGGGTCAGACCGCGCAGGCCCAAGACAAAGCACCGATCAAAATCCTGGTGGGCTTTCCGCCTGGCGGTTCCACCGATCTGGTGGCACGGTTACTGGCAGAAAAAATGGCCGTCGTGCTTAAACAGCCCATCATCGTGGACAACAAACCCGGTGCAGGTGGTCGTATGGCCGCGCAAGCACTGAAGGCCAGCGCGCCAGATGGTTTGACCTACATGATCGCCCCCAATGCCACACCCGTCATGCAAACCTTGCTCTACCCGCTGGATGTTTTGAAATACGACATGCTCAAGGACCTTACGCCCGTGGCGGTGCTGGTGTCTTACCCACTGGCCATTGCCGTGAATACGCAATCGGGTGTGAAGAACATCAAGGAATACGCTGCATGGGTCAAGGCCAATCCAAAGGAAGGCTCATTTGGTACAGCAGGTGCAGGCGGACACACCCATTTTTCAGGTTTGCAACTCGGCAAGGCCATCGGTCAAACTTTGCAGGTCGTTCCTTATCGCGGCAATGGCCCCATGGTGACTGACTTGTTGGGCGGACAAGTGCCAGCGGGCATCATGACTGCGGGCGATGTATTGCAGTACCAAAAAACAGGGAAAGTGCGCGTCTTGGGTCAGTTTGGAGCCACACGTTCACCCTTGATGCCCGATGTACCGACCCTGATCGAACAGGGATACAACTTAGACACAGGGGATGCCTGGACGGGAATGTGGGCGCCCAGTAAAACACCAGTGGCCGAACTGGATCGTGTGCAAAACGCACTGAAGCATGTGCTGGCGTTGCCTGAGGTGCGCGATCAGTTGATCAACAAAGCAACTCTTAATCCCGACTTCAGATCTGCTTCTGAAATGGACGCCTTGCAGCGCAAGGAACTTGATTACTGGGCGCCCATCATCAAAGAGTCGCATTTCAGGCCAGAGTCTTGATGGCGCATTGATTTCAGTTACACGTAAAGGAAATTTGAATGAGCTTGAATGGAAAAGCCTGCATCGTTGGCGCTTATGAGCACCCGACTCGATTGGCTGAAAATTTGTCGGTGGTTCGTCTTCATGCCGATGTGGCCAAGGGTGCTCTCGAAGATGCAGGACTGACCAAGAACGACATCGACGGCTACTTTTGTGCCGGTGACGCCCCCGGGTTAGGCGCGACGACGATGGCCGAGTATTTGGGCCTTAAATTGCGCCACGTCGATTCGACCGAGTGCGGAGGCTCTGCACCTATCCTGCATGTTGCACATGCAGCTGAAGCCATTGCCTCAGGCCGGTGCAGCATTGCACTTATCACTCTGGCTGGCAGGCCTCGTGCGCAGATGATGGCCGCTCAGGCTGCAGCCCAAGAGGGGCGGCCCGGCAAGTCGCCCTTGTCCCTGAAACCACCAGACCCCGATGCGCCCGAATTGGCCTTTGAGTTGCCCTATGGCCCAGCCACGCAAAATCTCTACGCATTGGTGGCCAAACGACACATGCACGAGTTTGGCACTACCAGCGAACAACTGGCCTGGATCAAGGTTGCAGCATCGCACCATGCACAGCACAACGTCAACGCCATGCTGCGCAATCTGGTGACGGTCGAGGAGGTGGTCAACTCCCCGATGGTGAGCGATCCGCTGCACCGTCTGGACTGCTGCGTGATGAGCGACGGCGGTGGTGCCTTGATTGTGGCGCGCCCTGAAGTTGCTCGCGAGCTCTCGCGCAAAAACGGACGCCCACTTGTCATGGTGCGTGGCACCGGCGAAGCGCCTAAACATGGCATGGGTGGTCAAATTGACCTGACCTATTCGGCCGCCGCCTTTTCGGGTCCGGTGGCTTTTTCCGAAGCAGGCATTACCCCGGCCGACATCCAATATGCCTCGTTGTACGACAGCTTCACCATCACCGTGCTGATGCAGCTGGAAGACCTGGGCTTTTGCAAAAAAGGCGAAGGCGGTAAATTCGTGATGGATGGCAACCTGATCTCGGGCGTGGGCAAACTGCCCTTCAACACCGACGGTGGTGGCCTGTGCAATAACCACCCGGCCAACAGGGGAGGGGTGACCAAGGTCATCGAAGCTGTGCGCCAATTGCGTGGAGAGGCTCACCCGCTGGTGCAAGTGCCCAACTGCACCTTGGCACTCGCCAATGGGATAGGCGGCGCACTCGCTTCACGCCACACCGCAGGCACTTTGATCTTGGAAAGAGTTTGACCATGAGAAAAATTTCAGCCCCTCGCGTGCTGCCCGAGTCGTTGCCTTTCTGGCAAGCTGCTGACGAAGGCCGTTACCTGGTCAAAAAATGCCAGCGGTGCGGTCAGGTGCATCATTACCCGCGTGACATCTGCCCTTTTTGCCTGAGCGCCGACACCGTCTGGCAAGACTCGCCCGGCACCGGTGTGGTGTATTCATTCAGCACCATGGGCAAAGACGATGCCGCCTACACCATGGCCTACGTGACCCTGGATGAGGGCATTACCGTCATGACCAATTTGGTCAATTGTGATCCTCAGAAAGTCAATATTGGTCAGAAAGTTCGTGTGGTTTTCCAGCCCACCGAAGGTGGCCACGCCGTGCCCATGTTCACGCCTGTTTGACGTATCAACCGATGAACACTGAACGCAAGGGCCCTCTGTCGCGCTTCACCATATTGGATGCCACGCGGGTACGCGCGGGTCCCACGGCTATTCGCACATTTGCCGATTTGGGTGCGCGCGTGATCAAACTCGAAATACCCCCCGGTGCGACCGGCGGGGACGACATGATCGGTAGCCGTGACCACAACCGCGCAGACTACGAAAACCTGCATCGCAATAAAGAAAGCCTGACGCTCAACATGAAAGAGCCTGAGGGCAAGGCCATTTTGGAACAGTTGGTGAAAGAGGCCGATGTCTTCATCGAGAACTACCGTCCCGACGTGAAGTACCGCCTGGGCATTGGCCCAGAGGAACTTTGCCGCATTAACCCGCGGCTGGTCTATGCCAGCATTTCGGGATTTGGTCAAGACGGCCCTTACGCAAATTGGCCTGGATTTGACTCGATCGCGCAAGGTATGGGCGGCCTGATGAGTGTGACGGGCAAGCCTGGTGAAGGTCCGATGCGAGCGGGCATTCCGATTGCCGATTTGTGTTCAGGGCATTTTTGTGCGCAGGCCATCATGGCCGCTTTGTTGGAGCGCGAAGTCACCGGCGAGGGCCAGTGGGTCCATACCTCGCTGCTGGAATCTCAAATCGCCATGCTCGACTTCCAGGCGGCGCAATGGCTGATTGACCACAAAGTCCCCCAGTCCACCGGCAACGAGCACCCCTTGACCGTGCCCACCGGCGTTTTTGAAACCAGCGATGGTTACCTGAACCTGGCGGCCATTGGTCAAAGCATGTGGAAGCGCTTGTGTGTGGCACTTGAGGAGCCTCAGCTGATCGACGAACCGAGCTTTGGCTCGGACCCCGAGCGGGTGAAAAACCGTTTACGTGTGAACGCGGCCGTCAGTGCGGCCTTCAAAACCCGCACCACGGCGGCCTGGACTGAGATCTTGCTCAAAGCTGGAGTGCCTTGCGGGCCTATCTACGGCATCGACAAGATGTTTGACGATGTGCAGGTCAAGCACTTGGGCATGGCCCGCAAGATGCTACACCCGGATTTAGGAGAAATCGAAGTCGTCAACTTGCCGATGCAGTTTTCGCGTCATCCACGCGACGAAGGTCCGATGAAAGCTGCGCCGTACCAGGGAGATCAGACCGATGCAATTCTGACCGGCCTGGGGTACAGCACAGAGCAAATTGCGCAACTGCGCACCCAATTCGTCGTTTGAGCGGTAACGCAGAAAGACAACACCATGGCAAAACTCGTCGCCGCATTTGGCTCTTCACACAGCATCATGCTGGTGTCGAAACGTGAAGACTGGCAGCACGGCTTCAAGGTGATCGACACCAAAAACGCGCACTATTACGATAAGAAAGGGCGAAAGACCAGCTATGACGCGTTGCAGGCGGCGGCGCCACCGGGCACCGAGGCCATGGTCACGCCTGAGAAGATGGGTGAACGCTTTGATGCCAGCCAGATCGCGATGGATGCCCTGCACGAACGCATCGTGGCAGCTCGTCTGGACGTGCTGCTGATCGTGGGCGATGACCAAACCGAGCTTTTTCGCACCAGCAACAACCCGGCCATGGCCATTTTTTTTGGCCCCACCATCCGCAACACGGCGCGTGAAACGGCCGCTCCGAATGACCCCTGGCCCAAGACGGCCCGCATGTGGCGGCACGAACCTGAAGTGGACCGCGAATACCCCGTCAAAAGCGATCTGGCTGAGTGGCTGATTCGCCAACTGTGTGACCGCGACTTTGACATCGCTGCCATGGACGGTCTGGAGCCCGGGCAGTCCGAAGGGCATGCCTTCCAGTTCATCCACCGCCGATTACTCAAGGGCCATGAACTACCAGTCATCCCCGTGATCCTGAACACCTTTGACCCGCCCAACCAGCCGACACCGCGCCGTTGCGTCGCTTTGGGCAAAGCATTGCGTGAATTGATCGCGCTATGGCCGCAAGACCTGCGGGTGGGCGTGATTGCTTCTGGGGGGCTGAGCCACTTTGTGGTGGACGAGGAACTCGACCAACAGGTGCTGACAGCCATTCGCACCAAAGACAGCGCGGCGCTAGCCGGGTTTGAGCCACTGCGTCTGCAGGCCGGCAGCTCGGAAATCCGAAACTGGCTGGTTGTTGGCGAGATGGCCAAGGAATTGGATCTGGAATGGGTTGAGTATGTCCCGGCATACCGCTCCCCTGCGCTGACAGGAACGGGCCTGGCGTTTGCGTCTTGGAAAACACTTTTTTAAAAACAAATCAGGACCACGCGCAAATGACCAACTCCTAAGTCCAACGCCTAGGCTGGCAAGATGTTTGCGCCGTTTCAGATGCCCTGGACAAATTGCAATTGACGGGCGTGGTGACCGGCGGCCTCTGCACAGCAACGCACCCTGTGGTGTCGGCAGTATCGCTGGTCGTGCAGTGACGATGAAGGCAGGGCCGGGCTCTGGTTGAATACAAATGCAGTTCTTCGAAAGACGGACAAATCCGAGCCAACTTTCATCAAATTCAGGGAATCACCCTATTACATTCAAAATTGAATTCAATTAATTTCAGCAGGTAACGATTCAAACCCAAAGACAAACTTAGGAGATACGCATGAAAGTAAAAATGCTGATTAAA
>Ga0214919_10006182_pt1 | contig 16556 bp, 18 predicted proteins | sample LL1503_MetaG_FD_177994 | JGI IMG/M metagenome (GOLD analysis project Ga0214919, IMG submission 177994) | Freshwater microbial communities from Lake Lanier, Atlanta, Georgia, United States - LL-1503 | ecosystem: Environmental > Aquatic > Freshwater > Lake | place: USA: Georgia | collected... | reverse complement strand
CGTCCACTGATTCTAAATGCCGGTGCTGCGCGCATGGCGGAGAGGGAGGGATTCGAACCCCCGGGACCTTTCGGCCCAATGGTTTTCAAGACCATCGCGATAGACCACTCTGCCACCTCTCCGCATGATGCACGCGGCAATATCTTTGCTGGAGTCGCGGCGCTTTCAATCGTGTTTTTTGGCACAGCGGTTTTATTACCCCCTTTTTTTGTGCGCGCGGCTACGACTCGCGCATTGCCCATACCGCTGCATGTTGCAGATTAAAAGAGTGGTTGAGGAAAAACATCTGCTCGTCGATGGCGCAAATATCTTGCATGCATGGCCGCAGTTGCGGGCGTTACTGCGGCGCGAGCGAACGGCTGCACAGGCTCAACTTGTGGGTGAGCTTGCGGCAATTCACGACGGGCAGGGCGTGCGCGTGACGGTGGTGTTCGACGGGAGCGGAGCCGAGTTGGAGCTCACTTGTCCAGGTGGGCGCCAGACGTTTGCGGTGGTGCGTACGCCTTCGGGAATGACGGCAGATGATTTTATTGAGCGTTGGGTGGGGCGCGTGGCGGCTGCAGAAACGTGTTGGGTGGCCACAGGTGATGTGGGCGAAGGCCGCACGGTTGCGGCGCTGGGCGCGCAGTGGATCTCGCCGGAGGATTTATCCGCTTGGGTGCGGCGGGCCAGTAGCAGCGTTTCGGCGCACGTGGCGAAGCGTAAACGCAACAACGATCGGCAGTGGGACTCGCCTTGAGCTCCCACGTGGCCTAAATGACGGAGAGGCTGTAAAATTTAAGAACGTTTTGTTGCAGAAAATCTGATGGCGAGGAGCACTTAAGCGTGAGTTGCGAGGCCTCGGTTGGCTTTCGGTTGGAGACGTTGATCGTGGAGAATTCAATTCTGTTGCGGGCAGCGAAAACGGGGCAGGGGAGAGGGACGTTGTTAGCGGGTGTTATCTTTAGTATGCAACGCGACTTGCCGCCGGAGGTGTTAGAATCATTGCGAGCACTCGCTTAGGGTTTGCTGGCTTGGGCGAGGCAAGTTGAGGCTGAAAGGGCCCTGCCCATGGGGCGCGGGGCTTGACAAACTTTCTACGCGCCCGATAGGTTCCGAGGTTCAATCAACCACACTTTGCGAAAAGGTGGGCCCTGCGGCCCGCTTTTTTTTTCCATAAAAACAACACTATGAGCAGCGAAATTCTGTCCGTCCTCGAATACATGGAGAAGGAAAAGGGCATTCCGCGTGCCGACATGATCGCTACGATCGTGAACGCGCTGAAGACGGCCGCTTTGAAAGGCATCAACTCCGGTCAGGAGCTCAAGATCGACATCAATCCAAAGAACGGTCAGCTCCACGCTTGGGCGGTGATGAAGGTAGTCGATTCAATCGGCAACCCTAAGACTGACATCCACGTAGAGAAAGCCCAGGCTCTCAAGCCAGGTGCCGTGGTCGGCGACGTGATTGAGCGTGAGGTCGATCCATCCAGTCTTGGCCGCATCGCGGCGCAGACGGCCCGCCAAGCAGTGATGCAGCGGTTGCGCCAATTTGAGAAGGACCGTATTTTCGACGATTTTAAAGACCAGATTGGTAACATCGTCACCGGCACCGTGCGCCGACGTGAGCGCAATGATATTTACATCGACCTCGGTAAAGCCGAGGCGGTCATGCCAGGTAAAGAGCAAGTCCCTGGCGAGGAATACCAAGCGGGGGATCGCATCCGCTGTATTTTGCTCGAGATCGAGAGCACCCCTCGTGGTCCTGAGATCATTCTTAGCCGCGCGAGCCCGCGCTTTGTGCGGCGCTTGTTCGAACTCGAAGTCACCGAAATCGCCGACGGTACCGTCAAGATCGAGGCCTTCGCCCGCGAGCCGGGTTATCGCACCAAAATCGCGGTCACAAGCGCGGATTCTAAAGTGGATCCCGTGGGTGCCTGCGTCGGTGCTCGAGGTGCCCGCGTGAAGACGATCGTGCGTGAACTCAACGGTGAGAAAATCGACATTGTAAAATATTACGCGGATCCCCGCGAGATGATCATCGAGGCCTTCAAACCTGCAGTGCCGCGCGAGATTATCATTGATGAAAAATCTCACCGCGTCCTCCTCAAGGTGGCCACGGAGGACCTCGCGATCGCGATCGGTCGTAAGGGCCAGAACGCCCGGCTCACTTCACGCTTAATTGGGTGGCGCCTCGACATTGAAGAATTCCGTGCCGCGGGTGATAATCCACGCGAGACGGCCATCTCTATGTTGGTCAAGACCTTTGAATTTGATGCCGTGATTGCGGGCCGTCTCGTCGACATGGGTATTAATTCGCCGGCTGCCTTCGAAGGTGTCGCTGCGGAGGACCTCGTCGGCGCTGGCTTCACCGAAGAGGAAGCGCAAGGCGTGATCGCCCGCGTTACAAGCTGAGCTGCTTATTTTTTTATAATCTATCCTGACGCCGCACTGAATGAGCACCCGTATCCACGAAATCGCGAAGCAATATAACCAAGAAGCCAAGTCACTCCTCGCTTGGCTGAAGGAGCGCGGCTACGTGTCGGCGGATACGAAATCGGTATCGAGCACCGTCAGTAAGATCTATTTTGACGAGATCGAAAAAGAGTTCGGCGCCAAGGTCGTCCCGGTGCCAGTCCCCGAGCCGGTCGCGCCCGTCGCGGCGAATGAGCCCTCTAAGGTGAAGATCCCCTTTGGCGTGTTTGTTAAAAGCACGCAAGATGTGGCCCGTGAAAAAGAAGTAGCCGCCCAAGCGAAAGCGGCCGCTTTGAAGCCGGCTCCTGTAGTTCCTGCGACGCCCGCTCCGGCCGCAGTGGTGGTTGCGGCTCCCGTGGCCAAAGCTCCGGCGCCTTTACCGCCGCGTCCTGCTTCGATGCCTCCGTCTGTGACGATGCCCGCGCCGATGGCCAAGGCCCCGAGCGCTCCGATCGCTTTACCGCCGCGTAGTGCTCCAGCGCCCATGGTGGTTCCCGGCCTCAGGCCTGCCCCAGTCGTATCAGCGCCTGCGCCTTCGCCGGCACCTGTTTTTGTGCGTCCTTCTGTTGCGGCGACTGTGCCCGCTCCAGCGGTTTCAACGCCCGCGCCCGCTCCCGTAATCGCCCCAGCGCCGCTCGTCGTGAGCAAAGCTCCTGTGGCTTTGCCAACTATGCCGGGCCGACCTGGCGCTTCGCCCTTGAAGGCCCCGCCGATGCCCGGTGCGGCATCAACTGCAGCCGCCTCTTCCGGTGCCTCGACTTCTGCTTCCTCCGCATCCGTCACCGTCACGCAGGTGGGTGATGTGAAGTTGATCAGCATGAAGCCTCCGGTGATCGTGCGCGATTTCGCCACGGCTCTAGGGATGCGTCCGTTTCAGTTGATTTCCGAGCTGATGCAGATGGGCATTTTTGCCGCCATCACGCAATCGCTCGACGAAGCCGTTGCCGCCAAACTCGCCGAGAAACATGGTTTCCTCCTTGAGGTTAAACACCGCGGTGACCCCGCTGCTGCTCAGGCTCAGAAAGAGAAGAAGGAAAAGAAGCTCGTCGTCGAAGACGACACCAATGACTTAGTCATTCGTCCTCCTGTGGTGTGTATTTTGGGCCACGTCGACCACGGTAAAACCTCGCTCCTCGACGCTATTCGCAAGGCCGATGTCGCCAAAGGCGAAGCTGGCGGCATCACCCAGCACATCGGCGCCTACCAAATCGATTTTAATGGCCGTAAGATCACCTTCCTTGATACGCCCGGCCACGCTGCGTTCACTAAAATGCGTTCCCGTGGCGCCAGTGCTACTGATGTTGCAATTCTGGTCGTTGCGGCCGACGACGGTTTCATGCCCCAGACCGATGAGGCCCTGAAAATCGCGCTCAACGAAAAACAACTGCACCCGGAAAAATTCGCGCTCCTAGTCGCTGTCAACAAGATGGACGTCAAAGGCGCCAACTTGGATCAGGTCAAAAACCAGATGCAGCAGCGCAACATCGCTCCCGAAGACTGGGGTGGTGATACCGTGACCGTGCCCGTCTCCGCGATGAAAGGCACTGGTATCAATGAGCTGCTCGATATGATCATCTTGCAGGCCGACGTGCTCGAACTTAAGTCCAACCCGAAGGCTGACGCCAGTGGCGTCATCATTGAATCTCAAGTCGACGTCGGTCGCGGACCTCTAGCTACCGTCATCGTTCAGCGCGGCACCTTGCGCGTCGGTGATTGTATCGTCTGTGGTCCAAACTGGGCCAAAGTGCGCGCCATGTTCGATGACCAAGGTCGTCCGCTTAAAGAAGCGCCGCCCTCGACCCCTGCGCGCGTGATCGGCTGGAACGGTACGCCCGATAGTGGCGCTACCTTCAAGGTCGTGAAAAACTCTCGCGAAGCCGAAAAACTCGCCGAAGAAGAACAGTACCGTCTCAAGAAAATCACGACCACCGCGGACTCTGCGCCTAAGGAAGTCTCCGTCGATACCCTCTTTGCCAATATCGCGGCCACGCAGCAAAAGACCCTCAAGGTTATCATTAAGACCGACGTCTTCGGCTCGACTGAAGCGGTGCGCAACATCCTCGAAGGCATCAAGAGCGTGAAAGTCTCGCTCGAAATCGTCTCTACCGAAGTCGGTATCATCACAAAAAACGATGTGCTCATGGCTGGTGCCGCTGGCTCCGTCATCCTCGGCTTTAACACCAAGCTCGAGAACGGGGTGACCCCGCTCGCCAAGCACCACAGCGTGCGCATCGAGACCTACGCGATTATTTACGAGCTCGGTGATAAAGTCCGCGAGATGATGGCCGACCTGCTCGATCCCGATCTCAAGGAAACCAAAACCGGCGTCGCCGAAGTGCGTGCCACCTTCCCGCTGGCCAAGGGCTTCGTCGCCGGCTGTCTCGTCACCGAAGGCAAGATCAACCGCAACGCCTCCGCTCGCGTCCGCCGTGGCAAAGAAATCCTCCACGAGGGCAAGATCGGTACGCTCAAACGCTTCAAAGACGACGCCAACGAAGTCCGTGCGGGCCTCGAATGCGGTATCAAACTCGATGACTTCAACGGTTACCAAAAAGGCGACCTCATTGAATGCTTTGAAGTGCAAAAAGTCCGCGCCGCACTCTGAGTTGCATCGCCCGCCGCGTGCGGGCGATGTGAGTAGATATTTTCCGCTACTGCGCTCCCTCCAAGTCGATTAGACCCTGTAAACGCCGTGAGTAACCGTACCGTCCGCATCAACGAGCTCATCCACCGTGAGCTGAACGATATTTTGCGGAAGCATTATCAGCACGAAGCCGTTGCGATCACGGTGACGGAAGTCCGCATCTCGACCGACCTGCGCGACGGCAAAGTCTTTGTTGCGATCCTCGCCAACGACGACGACGAGATCATCCGCCAGATGGCTTGGCTGCGCCGCAAAGCTCGCGACATCCGCGAGGAGCTGGCCCGACGCATCACGCTCAAATTTTTGCCTAAACTCTCCTACGCTATCGACGAAACGACGCCGCGTAGCGCTCGAGTCCTCCAGATGCTCGACGATATGGTGCGTGCAAACCCCTCGTTGGCGGAACCGCCTGCCTCGGCCGTTTCGCTACCTCAGTCAACGCCACCCCCCGCCTCCTAAACGTGGCGAAGTATTTTCCAGTCCTAGCGGAGGCTTTTGGCCGGCTGAGAACTGAGTTGGCCGGCCGCCCCATCGCGATCATTGGCCACGCCCGGCCCGATGGTGATTGTATCGGATCCCAAGTCGCACTCGCTCGCGTGCTCGCTGCTGCGGGTCATGATGTGATCTGCGTTAACGCCGACCCTGTGCCGCGACGACTCGCTTTTTTGACGCAGGGTCTGACGTTTTACCGCACCGATGATGTGGTCGCACGCAACGAGCGTCGCGCGGCGATCTATGTCGATTGCGCAGATCACGCCCGTGCCGGCGAACGTTTGAAAGCGCACTACGCTGCACCCGCGGCGTGCGTGGACCATCATCTGTCTAACGGCGGTTTTGCGACGCTCAATCTCATCGACACTGACGCGGCTGCGACCTGCGAAATTCTCGCGGGAATGTTTCTTGATGCCGGTTTACCGCTCGATGCGCTAACGGCACAGGCCTTGTACACGGGTATCGTGACCGATACGGGCCAATTTCGGTTTCCAGCGACCTCGCACCGCTGCTTTCTGCTCGCGGGCGAATTAGTCGAACGCGGCGCCTCTCCGGCCGTCGTGGGCTACGAACTTTACGAGCGTGAAACCACGGGTAAGTTGCAGCTCTTGCAGCGCTTCTTGGCCTCGTTGCGCGTGGAGTGCGATGGACTCGTCTGCGTCGGTCGTTTACCGGCTGGAATTTTTGCCGAGACCGGCACCTCGGGTGAAGATACCGAGGGAATGGTTGATTACGCGCGGAGCATTGAAGGCGTCGAAATCGGCGTGTTGATCGAAGAGCGGCCCGAGGGCGTGGTAAAAGCCAGCCTCCGCGCCAAAAACGCGGCTTATCGGATGGATCGTATCGCCGCGGCGTTCCATGGCGGCGGCCACGCCTGCGCGGCAGGTTTAAGTGTTAAAATGGAAGCGAATGAATTTTACACTCGTCTGCTCGATTTGCTCCGTGAGCAGATTCGCCTCGTCGCTTCAGGCATAAAGGAAACCTAAATCATGCTCGTGCCCGCCAAAGAACTCGACGGCATCCTGCTGGTGGACAAACCGTCAGATCATACCTCACACGACGTGATCGCGCGACTGCGCGGTAAGCTCAGGATGAAACGCATCGGTCACGCGGGCACACTCGATCCGATGGCGACCGGGTTGCTCGTGGTGCTGGTCGGTAAAGCGACCGCCGTTTCACAGTACCTCATCAGTCTCGACAAAGAATACACCGGCACGATCAAGCTCGGCGTCACCACCAATTCGCAGGATGCCGATGGCGAGGTCTTGGCGACGCGGCCCGTCCCCGCGTTGACCGAGGCGGACGTGGCCGCGGTTATTAAAACCATGCAAGGCGACCAATACCAGATGCCGCCGATGTTTTCTGCGATCAAGATCGACGGTGTGCCTCTCTACAAATTGGCGCGCAAGGGCGAGGAAGTCGTCCGCGAACCGCGCTTCATTCGCGTGATGAGTTGGGAGATCACGCGTTTCGCGCTGCCGGAAATTGATTTTCGTGTGCGCTGCACGAAAGGCACCTATGTGCGCACGCTCGCGCACGATCTCGGGGAAAAACTCGGCTGCGGCGGACACCTTTCGGCCTTGCGCCGCACGGCGACCGACAAGCTCACGCTCGAGCGCGCGCTCACCCTAGATCAGATCAACGCTCTCACGTTGCCTGAGCTGGAAAAACATTTACTGCATCCGCGCGACGTGGTGCCGAGTATCGCTTTGTGAACCCCATGGTGCAGTCCGCCGGCCTCGCCCACGCGTCGCTTTCGCCGCGACCCGTGCACCTTGCCATTGGGATGTTTGACGGTGTACACCTCGGTCACCGCAGCGTGATTGAGGCAGCCGTGCAATCGGCCAGGCGTAGCGGCGGAATCGCGGCGGTGCTCACGTTTGCGCCCCATCCAAGTGTGTTGTTTCGTCCGGATAATCCCACGCCCCTGATCATGGACATGGAGACGAAGGCGGCGTGCTTACAACAACTCGGAGTTGAGGTGTTGATTGTAGAACCCTTCACGCCGAATTACGCGAAGATCGCGGCCGAGGAATTTTTGCCGCATCTGCGCATTCATTTACCGCTCTTGGCCGCAGTCTATGTGGGCGAAAACTGGCGTTTCGGCCAGGGGCGGCGCGGTGATGTAACGTTGTTGATTCAAGAAGGACGTCGACTTGGGCTGGGTGTATTTAGCGCGCCGCGGGTGAATCTCGATGGGGAACCGATCAGTAGCACGCGTATCCGCACGCTCTTAGCGGCGGGGGATGTCGTGACGGCGAATCGCTTGTTCGGCCATACGTATGCGGCGCGCGGTGTGATTACCGCGGGGAAGCGTCTGGGCCGCACGATCGGTTTTCCCACGCTCAATGTAGCGTGGTCTCCGGCATTGCGGCCTAAGTTTGGCGTGTACGCGGTGCGAGTTTTGGGGAGCAAATCGGCCGTCTCGCTTTGCGGTGTGGCGAATTACGGTTTACGGCCGACGGTGGAGCAGGTGACGCTACCTTGCTTGGAGACGCATGTTTTCGGGGAATGCCCTTTTGGCGAGGGTGATGAAATCAGCGTCGAGTGGCTGCGTTTCCTGCGCTCGGAGATGAAATTTTCTGGGTTGGAGGAATTGAGGGCTCAGATCGCACGAGATGTAATCGCAGCACGTGCAGAATTTTTCTTGCCCTCAGGGGCGTGACTCGCGTTAGTCCCCTTTCTGCTTTTTGGGGACCTTTAGCTCAGTTGGTTAGAGCGTTTCGTTGACATCGAAAAGGTCACTGGTTCGAGTCCAGTAAGGTCCACCATGCAGCGCCGCCCTCGGGCGGTTTTTTTGTTTTCCCTCTGAAGCATGCGACTTGACGAGACTCAATTAAACTGGAAAACACATGAAATGGGAAACCAAACGGATACCAAAAAGGAAACCAAAAGGAAACCAACTCGAGGCGTAAGGTGTTGGACTAGAACAGATCGGCCCGGTAAGCCCTACTGCGTACAGTGGAGAGTGGGGAAAAAGAAGCCAATCTTGTCTTTTGCGGTTAAAGAAGACCGCGATAGACGCGCCCGTGAACTTGAAAATGAGTCCAAGGCTCAACGCTTGGGCGAGGTGCCAACCCGTGATGAAATCGCCGAGTTTCGCGCCTTCCTGCGCAGTATTGGGGATGCCGACTGGCGAGATGTAGTGGACGCATGGCGACGTTCGGGTAGTGTGTCGTCGCTCAATGTGGAGGACATGCAAGCGGCTTACGAGCAGTGGCAACTTGAACGCTTCAAGGCCAAGAAGGTTTCGGTCGGGGTCATGAATCGGCAGGTAAAGTTATCCAAGGCCTTCGCTGACGACCATAAGGGCAGAAAAGCCAAAGATCTCACCAAAGAGGGACTCATTGATTGGATAGAGTTGAGGTACGACGAAAATCCCGCCCCAACAACTTTCAACCGGGCTTTACGTGTGCTGAGGACGATGTGGGATCGCTCAAAGGAGCCGGATAATTTATTCCAAGAAATTGAGACGAGGGAAGAGGGCGACGCATCAGAAAAAATCCGCGTGTTGCCCATAAAAGACGCCGAGCTTTTGTTTGCTTACGGTTTGGAGAATATGCCTTGGGTCATGCCCAGAATCGCGCTTGAAGCATTCATGGGTGCGCGATTCAGGACGGCGGCGCTCTTTAAAGAAGAGTTGGTGAATCTGGCAGAGAAGGGGATCACCTTTACCTCAGATATCATCAAAACGAAGAAGCGTCAGTACCTTGAGGCGATTGAGCCTAACTTGTGGTCGTGGATGGCGCTGGCCACTCCGCAAACGTGGTCGCTGACAGAACGGCAGTACCTCACGATGAAAAGTAGCCTCTTCAACGATTCGGGCGTGCCTCACCCACATAACTGTCTGAGGCATTCTGCCGCATCGTATCATGTGGCGGCGTTCCAGAATCCTGGTAAGACCGCGCTGCTGTTATGCCACAAAGGCCAGCAACGTCTCTGGGACAACTACAAGGGCGTGGCCACTAAGGCAGACGGACTTCAGTACTTTGATATCACGGTTAAGGCGATAACGGGTAAGATTGAGTCGGGGGAAATCAAGTTGCCTAAAAAAACTTAAGCCGCGGCGAGTCCGTAGAAATGCACATCGGTGACATCGCCCGGATTGATGTCTACTTTAGCTAGCTCCCCACAAGGTATCAGGTAGGGTCTGCCGCGGGCCTTGATTTTCCGAGCGCGGATATCTCTGCGTACTGTTTCTGGACAGATCCGTGCGATGCGGGCGAATTCATCAACGGTTAGTCTCAATGGTAACTGAAATTTATGGTTACATGTTAAATTGTCGGCCATTGGCCACCCCCTCGGTCTTGCTAACCCAAGCAAAGGAGGAGCGACTCAAGTGATTCTGCACCTGCCAACCAGTCCTAAGTACTGAGTGTATTATTGTTTTTTTCATGTCTAATACCATGACATATTTTTATGAAATGTCGAGCTTATTAGACTTATAATAAGTAACTTACATTTTTTTGTTATAAATTATCGGCGTAGAGTATGCGCATAAATCACAAAACTATTTTGCAGTTAAAACAGCGCCGCCAATAGCCGTGTAGTATTAATGCTTTTTTTAACGCACTTACTGCATCGGCGGCGGCGAGTGTGTGAACGATGACCAATTTTTATAGCAATGATGTGCTTGAGATAGGTGGGTTTTTTTGCTGCAAGTTAGAGAAATCTACACCATCCATGCCAGAGAAGCTAAAGCTATCAGCCAAGAAAGTTAAGGTGCTTGTTAAAATCCTTAAAGACACGGGCATTAGCTCCAAATTCGCGTCCGCAGCTGGCACACTAAAGAAATCTAAGAAAAAATCTGTCAAGCAGGCCGATGAGTTCTTCAGCTTTGAGATCCAGAAAGCCGATGATTCCCGAACCAAGGTCATGCTTGGAGACAGGTATCGCTCCAAGTACTTTGAAACGGTCGAGAAAGCGCAGGCCTACCGGGACAAGTTCTTGAATAAGTAGCCCTGCCAACCCTGTTTCCTTTGAGTTATATTCGTTTTGCGGCTTCTTGAGGCCAAGGGGTGGGGTGGAGGGTTAAAATGTTTTAAACGGCCTTCTGTAGCCCTTTCTCATTAGAATAAGTCGAGGCTAGTTCACCAAAGACTTTGGCGACCTCTGCTTGCATCTGTTCAGCCTCAGAAAGCACACGCCCGCGGGCGACCTGTGTGGCGGTGTATGGCTGTGGTTTGCCGTCAAAATACGCCGTGAAGTTGGCATCTTCCATCTCTCGCCTCGTTAGATGCACCCCGTCGTCAAGTGGCGGCGCTGCCGCAGGCTCAGTACCTTTTTCAACAACACCATTAAAGACATCATCTTCTGAGACTCTAACCAAACCACTTTTAGTTATTATAGAATCTGAGCTTATTTTATCTAACTTTTTAAAAAAAGGCTGAGTTTCTTTACAGTGTTGCGACGCGCTAGCGGAGCTATCTAATTTAACTATTTTATTATTATCTAATTTAATATCTAATATACTATCTAATAGAGACTCAGTTTTCATAGGAGAAACAGCCTTATTATCGCCTTCCCGGGGAGGTGCGCCGCCTCCCCGGGTAGACGTGTTACCTCCCCGGGGAGGCGTACTGCCTACCTGAGTAGGCGCAACATCTCCCCGGGCAGGCGAGATTTTGTAAGGCCAATGCCCAAGCATCTTCAGTTTAGTAATGCTTTTTTGCACAGTTTTTAGCGGCATGTTTAATGCAGTAGCTAAAGTGCTAGTCTTTTCATAATACGGCGTTTTTCCCCAGCCAAGGCGGCGCGCTAGGATGATTTTGTCTGTTGAGTTTAAACCCTTCAGAGAGAGTATATCATAAGTCAGTTTCACGAATTTATCTTTCATAGTTTTTATTGTGTTTATTGTTAAAAAAACAAGGCCCCTCGAGTCGTATTCGAGAGGCCTTGCCACAACTATTCTGTGAACTGACAAAATGTAGCAAAAACTTCAGGCATACGACGCGTGAGCTGTTTTAGATATATATATGTCTAAATCATGAAACACTCGCTCGACTAATTTTTATATATAAATTTTTCAACAAAAGTGCGCCGCCCTTGCTAGTTATATTTACAAACAACTAGCTATGAAAAATAAAATAAAGAAGCTTCAGAATAGGCAGCCCATTAGGGTTCACCTAAAGCAAGCTGCATCAACAGACAAACTGCGTGCTAAGATTGAGCAAACTAACACTAAGATAGCATATCTGCTAAAACAAAGAGCATAGCTACTGGCAGATTTAATAGGATAAGCAAATGAAGCTAACTAGAGATGAGCTGATCAACATAGTTAGTGATGTGACCACACTGCTGGGGCAGGTTTTGGCCATGCATGTGGAGTTGCAGGAATCCTTGGTTGGCGGCGGCGCGGGTGTTGAGAGGCAGAAGATGAAGCTAAATGCGCTCAAGGCTAGGCTGGCGGGCGAGAAGATAAAGCTGGATAAGCTGAATACTGCTGCAAAGCGAAAGAAGGAGCTGGAGAAAGCGAGCAAGCATGACAACCCCAAGGGCGGGTAACTTCGCTGTGATTTTTTAGAAAATAGTTAACTTTAAGATGGTTAGTCACCGATTAACTGAACAGAGCATAGTGCTAATTACGGTCTTTGCTGATCCTTTTATGGAAAACCTAAAGCCTTAATAATTGCGTCATTTGATAATATTCTAGGATGCGATATTTATTTAATTTTATCCTCAAGTTTGGGGTAACGTTTTCGAAGTGACTCTTTCTCAGTAAGGGGCAGTCCTGCTAGCAAGAGATACCCGCTGAAGCCTTCCGGTAGGCTCAGATGCACTCCAGTCGTAAGGCCGTTTAGGTCGGCCGTCTCCAACTGGCTCGGTAGGATCAAACCTTCCGCGGTTAGGAGACCGTCTAGGGAGACACGCTTGAGCTTGCTTGGCAGGATCAAACCTTCTGCGGTCGTTAGGCCGTTAAGCTCTATCTCCCCTTCAAAGTTGTTTGGCAACTTAAGGGCCTTGGGACTACTCAGCCCATTGAGATATATATTTTGGACGTCGCTTGGCAGCAACAAACCATCCGCGTTTCTCAGGCCATTTAACCAAAGACTGATACCGATACGTTCCGGCAACTTCAGCCCCACGGCATTTGTTAGGCCGCTAAGGTCTAGCCCCCCTAAGTCCTCGGGTAATGTCAATCCCACGGCACTCTCAAGGCTCTCGAGGAAGAGGCAATCCCCGACGCTCTTTGGCAGGGCCAATCCTTCGGCACTTGTAATACCACTTAGGTAGAGTTCACAATAAACACGCTTGGGTAAAATTAATCCCTTTGCGGTTATTAGGCCATTAAGGTAGAGAGTTCCAATCTCGTCCGGAAGCCTCAGTCCTGATGCATTAGTGAGTTCGCTCAGATCAAGAGCCGCATCAAGGACATCGCCTGAGCTTATTAGATCTTGCACTATTTGGTTAGCTTCTTTTACATTCATTGTAGTTTTAGTTATATTGCTGCGTGATTTATTTAATCAAGGTTGGATAGATATCGACATGAGTGTAATCTCCGGAATCCCAGTCCCTTGTTCGCTTGTTTTGGACTTAGTAAAAGATGCCAACACTATTCGTCATAAAATATGAAAATTATTATCCCCGTAGTTCTCTTATCAATCTCGTTCCCCTCACTTCCTGTTTCGGCGACGCCAGAATTCCACGCCGTGAGCGACTGGGTCCTCGGCGGTACTCTTCACAGAGCAAGCGTTGCCGAATGGAATCGCGCTACAGAAGCGAACAAGCTTGCGACTTGCGGTGATTGGATTGCCGCATGGGAGCGCCATGGCCAGACCCGGAAGAAGTATAGATCAATGGAGGAGATCAGATCAGACGCCGTTAAGCTGCGTGCTTGCCTCAACGAGGCCTTGCAGGCGCTCAGTGATAGCGAGAAGGTCAATGCGTATGCCACGCTCTGCGCGATGCAGCTAGGAATTGTGAAGCGCGCTTGAGATTTCCTGCTCCCGTCCTTCTAGCAACTCATTCGCCTGATGAAATGCAGTTTACCCTTTAGCCTACATACCCGCCACCACCACTAACCAACTGCAATGGCTGTGCTGGACAACTCAAACTAATAACCCCCTCTCCACCCCGATTCCACTGCAAAAATCCAGTCCGCGATCAACAATAATATGTCCCTTGCAACAAAGGTAAGCACGTCGCTCTTCTACATCGAGGTCGAACCCAAAAATCAGGGACTCGATGATGTTCAAATCGGATTGTCTTTCATAGACAACTCCCTCGAATTATCAAAAAATTCGACACTTGTAGAAATTGCAGAATCAATTGTACAGGTATTATCAAACTCCGATTGCCAATGCATCATTATATGGCAAGATGACCTTGAGACTGCGGCATCGACTCTTTCAATCAGCTCCAACGACATCCTATCAGACCTTAAACTACGCAGTAATTTTATAACTGATAATATAGCACTCCCAATAAATCCAACTGGGCTTTATTCAGGAAGTTTCGAATATCTAGGAGCGCTCATCTACGATTCACCGAGGCGCGCAATAGCAATCCGCAGGGCAGGCGGAAGTTTCCGCCTTTTTGCCACCAAATAGTCCTCCAATACCGAGCAACAAATAGGCCGGTTTCCTTAGGGTGCTCTGATCTGTAAATTGCACGCATATATTCTAATAAAAATCCAGTTTGCTATCAGCAATGTCTAATATTATATCATGTCCTGATTGCGAGGGTAAAGTCTCGCTTAATGCGAAATCATGCCCTCATTGTGGTAATACTAAAATCGATCCAAAGAAGGTTGCAGCACAAGAACGGCAAAAACAGTTAGATATTATGACGAGTATCCTTGGTATCCCAAAGTGCCCAGCGTGCGGAGGTGTAGCTACGTCGCTTAAAGGGCAACGCGGAGCCGCTTTTGGCGCTGGAAACTTGATTGGAGCATTTTCTAACTCAATGCGCTGTGGTGCTTGTGGTCATCTTTTCTGAGAATATTTTTATGTTAGATCTCCAAGAGCATATTTAAGCGATTCATAAAGCCCCTGACGAATCTAATGTCATAGGAATTTGATTTATTTCACACATAAATTCACCGGAGTTGAGCAAGTAACGGGAGCAAAACCACAGTATCACGTGTGCAGTTGCTCAATGCTCAGGGTCGAGTAATCGGCTGGGTTTGCTCTTAGAAAAACGGAAAGTGAAAGTGTAAAATGCTAAGTGGCGCAGGGTAGGGGCGGCGAAAATACATTAGTGAGAGGTGAACCTGCTGAGGCTGGGTAAAAGGCTTCAATTCACCAATTCAACCCCTTTAACGACCGCTTAAGAGCCACTAGAAAAACAGCAAAAATAACCAACTTGATGGCCTTGGCCCAGATCAGTGCTTCAAGGGTGATTGTGCCACCAGTAAAACCGTGTCGCGCTGCTTCACCAAGGGTATTGTACATCGCAGGATCTTAACTCATCGGGTGGGACAATCGCGGGGTCACCCTGTGATTTATTTTTAATCAAACGAGTTGATAAATGGCGGGTTTGCACCCGCGTCTTGTCGTGGTATCGACCTTCGCACGCTTTCCCCACTACCCCCACAAACCACCCCTCCCTTGAAAATGAGTAAACCTCCATCCAAGGCATTGTCGGATCTCTTGGCGCTACCGTTGGACGAACGAATCAAACTAAGTCAAAAGACGTCCGGACCCGTAAGGATCGGTTCGCAAATATTGAACCGCATGCTTTGCTGATAACGGTTTAAAGTATCTAGATACCATGGTTAAAAACGATTTCAAATAGTGCTGGGATTTTGATCAAAAAAGCGGCAAAGTTTTCTGATGAAAAAGAAACTTCCCGTTTCATCTTTGCCTGTAGTTTCTTTCACTGCTTATGGTGCTGAAACTCTGGATGAGTTTAGGAAAAAAGCAGAAGCAGGAAGCGCTAGTGATCAAAACAGCCTCGGATTAATGTACTGCTTTGATGCTTACTTCATTGATGACATTCGTGTTCCCAAGGACTTTGATGAAGCCGTTATTTGGTTTCGTAAATCCGCCAATCGGGGAAATGCTGATGCCCAATACAACCTAGGATATCTGTACCATAATGGAATGGGTGTGCAGAAAGACAGTGCTGAGGCATCCAATTGGATCCGGAAGGCGGCAAATCAAGGAGATAGCGATTCGCAGTGCTATCTTGGAGCAATGTATTCTATGGGTGATGGAGTGAGTAAGAATTTTTCTGAAGCAGCGAAGTTGTACCAACAAGCTGCGGATATGGGAAATACCAACGCTTATTTTAACTTGGGAATCATGTATGAAAAAGGCGACGGCGTGCTGAAAGACAGTGAACAAGCCGCAAAATGGTATCTAAAAGCAGCGGAGCAGGGGGATTCTTATAGCCAGTATAAAATCGGACTCATGTACCAAAGTGGCAATGGGGTGCACAAGGACTGTGTTGCATCCGCAAAGTGGTTTCACAAAGCTGCGGATCAACGAGATGACGATGCGCAGTGCATGCTAGGCTGGAAGTATGAAAATGGCGATGGTGTGGTAAAAGACATGGCCGCAGCCGTAAAGTGGTACAGTGAATCAGCGGAACAAGCAAATGCCTATGCTCAGAATAACCTAGGCATGATGTACGCCAAGGGTAACGGACTACTAAAAGACTGCGTCCAAGCTCACGCTTGGTTGAACAACGCTAGTTCACATGGAAATGAAGATGCTAAAAAAAATCTGGGCATCATTGAACAGGAAATGACCCCAGAACAAAAAGCTGAAGCACTGAAACTTGCTCGTGAAATCTTTAAACGAGTACCCAAAAAACAAAGCTAAGAAACAACGGATTACCGATCAGGTTAAACCTAAAAAAATGAAATTAAAATTAATCAGTTTTTGTCTAATGGCATTAATGGCTATGGCCTATTGAAAAGTGAAAGGCTGTTTTCAGGGCCGTGTGCTAACGCACGGTTGCTCGTAGCAAAGTTCGCTGTGCCAAAAACGGGGCACTTCGGGGGATGCCCACTACGCCGTAAT
>Ga0214919_10006181_pt1 | contig 16559 bp, 19 predicted proteins | sample LL1503_MetaG_FD_177994 | JGI IMG/M metagenome (GOLD analysis project Ga0214919, IMG submission 177994) | Freshwater microbial communities from Lake Lanier, Atlanta, Georgia, United States - LL-1503 | ecosystem: Environmental > Aquatic > Freshwater > Lake | place: USA: Georgia | collected... | reverse complement strand
GTCCATGGAAGAACTACGGCTTCTGCATCTCTTAAGTCCTCAGGGAGAAGATTCAGAAAGGTCTCCTTATCGGCCCCGCACTTGAAAATAAGTAGGTCGGCCTTCGGCAAATAGCTGTTCCATTCTTCTGACCACCATTCTGGATTAATGACAAAGACATTATACGACGCGAGGGCCATTGCAGCGTAAACAGGGACCTCCAGGTGAATTGCGATTGCACATGGCGCCACGGGTTCTAGAGGGTCGGCCTCACGAACTTGGAATCCGCGCATTTCAAGTATCCGACGCAGCGCGGAAGAATCTTGCTGGAGCCCGAAGGTATTTGATTTATTGTATAAAATCGTTACAGAACTCATTTTTTCTTTTTATTATAATTAAGGATCCTTAAGACCCTGCTTTTGCCTTTATAAAAAATCGCAGTTGATAATATAAGGATGAATTCTGCCACACCCTCAGTCAACGCAGTCAAGGCGCCTACAATGGCCGGCGGCAAGCGCCGCGCTTCACGCAATGCGAAGAAGAGCCGCAAGACGAAGAACGCGAAGAAGAACACAAAGAAGTCGCGCCGCAACAACGCGCGCCGTAACAACAAGTCGCGCCGCAACAACAAGTCGCGCAGCCGCCGCAACCGCAGCTCGCGCAGATAAACAGCTGTGATCATATAAAATCCGTATTTTAAGGAGTTCTTAACTCATTTGAATACTAGTTCCTACGATTTTCCTAAGAAACAATCGTCTGTGCAAATCATGAATTCCAAATTCTAGAATTCCTTCGCGATGCTTCTTGGTTCCATATCCCTTACAATTCAATAAATCATATCTCTTACTTATGTTCTGATTCAATTCACAAAACTGCGTAACCCATTCATCATGAGCTACTTTTGCAAGAATGGATGCTGCTGCTACAGGAAGATATTTACCATCAGCTTCCGGTTCAACAACTTGTGGCGTTAAGCCCCACGGCGCATTATAAATAGATAAGCATCCATCTATAATGATACGTTCTGGTGTAACAGAGAGATTTGACAATGCTCGCTCAAAAGCCAATTGATTCGCCTTTGTCATACCGAGTTCGTCAATTTCCTTCGCAGTTACGATACCAATTCCCCATGAGAGTGCATAATTCTTAATCTGCTGTGACAGGGTAATCCGGCGTTTCGCAGATACTTTCTTAGAATCCTTGATAAGAGGTGCTATTTTCCTCTGTCCTTCGGTCATTTCTCCTGGCCATATGACTGCGGCTGCGTATAGGGGCCCCCATAGAGGACCGCGGCCGGCCTCATCAACCCCTGCTTCTATGAGCGCATCTTCTGCGTATCGGATTTGTAGCATTTTGTGTTATGGGTCATGTGTTAAAGGGTTGTGCGGTTTCATTTTTAGTTCTATTAGCAGATGGACAGAGTTACGTCTGTTTTTATTGGCTTACTTGCAGTATTATTCTTGGGTCAAGTACTATTAAATGAGAGCTTTGTTGATGCATCTTCAACTGTAACTATGTCGCTTACTGATTTATTAGCAGCATTTGGGAGTGTATCTAAGGATATTTCGGTGGGGAACGATTCATCTGGGAATCCAGTTATAATCCCCAATCCGAACTACGATGCTAAAAAAGATCCTAGCTCTCCTTCATTTGCTCCCAATAACTACGCAGCAGGACCGTATCCTTCGGCTGTTGGGCCGAATGGTGCGCCAATAGATGCACAATTCATGGATAGTTTAAGAGCTGATATCAAGAACGATGTTAGAGATTCTATAAGAGATTCTCTAACTTCTCCAAATGTCATGACAGATTCTTGCATTGATAGTGTATCTGATTCGCAGGGCGCTGATTTCATGAGATACATCCCTGGAAAGAACCCGGCTGATTACATAAGAAAGGATTCTATTCCTTGCTATGGATGCTCGGTGCCTTGAGGATTTATAAAAATATAAGCTGGGGTGCTAAAAGTTAGCACTTCACGTTACCGTCAAATACTGAATTTAAGAACGGCAGTTCTTAAATTTAGTATTTTCGGGAATGATGTGAACGGCTTCGCCGCAGATACCCCTACGGGGTAAAGTATAAAGAATTTAAGGCCGCCGAACGAAGTGAGGGGGTACTTAAATTCGGTACTTCACGTTATATTTAATACTAATAGATGAAGGTGCCAGGGGTGGGCATTATAGTTACAGTATCCTTTGCAATACTAATATATTCTATATTTGTCAGTACTTGTGTTTCTCCTTCTCCTTCTGTAAAAGAACCATTTACAAATCTACCAAACGCTTCAACCCTGCCGCAGATTCCTAGACTACCTAAGGTGCCTGGAGTCCCTGCAACGCCTCTCAAAAAACCTAATACCCAAGTCGCGGATCTACCCAGAGCCCCCCTGAATAATCTAGCAGAGAATAATTCCCTCCCGTATAACGATCCCGCCCTAGAAAAAGGCACCGCAAAAATGCTCCTTGAGCTAAAAAGCGACATGGACGGATTTGCAGCTTCCGAACTGCCTGGCCTAGTCTCCGTCGGCAGCAACGATCCCTCTATAACACTCCCTCTTACAAGATTCAGAGGTGATTATCAACGCGTAAAAGATGAGGTTTTGGTGATAGGCGCGAATCCAGGACTTCAGCCTCATATGACCATAGAAGATATTGAAATAATGGCGGCGAATTTAAGATTTCTGCAGAGATCTTATCGCACTTATTCCGATAATCAAATGCTCCCCGCACCTACTACAGAGCTATCAAAGGTTGCTTCCAATGAAAGAGAAGGCTTCCAATCACAGGGAGGAGAAATCCCTTACGAACCAATGATTACTCCTGCGCAGCTACAAATACTGAGTCAAAAGGTGGCCCTGGAAATCGGCCGACTCCTGTCCAGCGGCACAGTAGACCCTGTTTTACAAGCGAGAGCGGGCATTTTTACAAAAATTCGCCAGAGCATTGATGATATGATAGTTCGTGTCAATAATGGCTCGCTTGCGCCGTCAGATATTCCAATTAAGGTGAAGGATTATGAGAATTTCTTGCCCGCCCTCGGCTCCTCAGGACCCATCGGCAACCTTTTTACACCTGTTACCTTGCCTTCTTCCTCTGCGAGCCAAGAAAAGCCACAGATTGATGTACGCGCGGCACCTGTAATTCATGCGCCAAGAGGAGAATTTGAACAAACCATTTCAACTCTTGATAACAAGACTCCAGGATTTAACTGGAAAAGAAGAGCCGAGGAAATAACCGAGAATATTCGTCGTGCTGAGATGAATCCTGACGATTTTGGATGCATGAAGAGGGGGGTTCAGGTGAGCAAGGATTTTAGTTGGCGCGGTCACACAAAAATGGTCTGTTCTCGTTTATCTACAGCGCTTGATCCTGGAATCCCTGAACAAATGGGATGTCCTCCGGTTTCTTGGAAGGGCTGGAGATTATAATTACACAAGTTAGAAGGGGGGATGAAATCATTTATTCCTTTAAAGATAACACCTCAGATATTATTGGCCCTCGCGGTTTTAATATTAGGCGTGGGTTTCGGCCTCGGAAAATACGTGGGCGGACGCTCATTGTCTGAAGGATTTATGACGGGTGTTCCAGAGTGTTCTGCGTGCAATAAACCAGAGCCAGCGTGTGCATGCAAGGCCAAGGGAATCGCGCGTCTCATATGCCCAGCTTGCAAAGAGCCTGATCTAAGCAAGTATGTGTTAAAGACAAGTATCCCTCCATGCCAGGCGATGCCTGATATGACGAACTATATGTTAAAGACAGAGTGCCCCCCTGTTCCCGATCTCAGCAAATATGTGTTAAAGAGTAGCATCCCCAAGCAGCAGCCGGTCATCATTGATAATTCTGCGTGCAAGAAGGATGTGGGTGAATGCCCTCCATGCCCGCGTGCGAGATGCCCAACGGTCACTTGCCCACCGCAGGTCTCATGCCCTGCACCAGAGCCGTGCCCGCGTACGGTGTGCCCTACGACGAAGGTGAAGTGTAAGACTGAGGCTTCTTCTGATGATACGGTGCGTCCATTCTTGGCTCCGTTGAATATGAGCCATTTCGGGATGGGCATGTAACCGCCGAAATGTAACCGCCAAAAAGTGAATTTTCCCTAGGGCGTCTATGGAAAGTCCTAAAAGAAATGGCTTCTATGTTGCAGACAGTTGATGTGCAGTTTCCAAATAGTTCTTTAGTATTCAATACTCTAGAACTAGTTCCTGTAAATCCGAATCCTTATACATGCGCAATCAAGACGGATCACTCAGTTATCTCATGGCACGATGATGGTACCGTGACTGAGAAGATGGCAGATGGCACTCTAAAGGTCTGGTTTGCCAAGCCCACTCTTGCCGATGCAATTCATTCCAATCCTATGGAAAAGGGCTCCTACTTTAAGTTCAACTCAGACGGTTCAGTGGAGGCATATTGGTATTCCACCTGCTATTACTGGTCTGCACCCAAGGATGCGCCGCCTGTACAGGGTACACCTGTGTATCAGTGCAGCGAGTGTACTGCCGAGTCTCCAACCCCCTTTAATAAGGACATGTGCGACGCGTGTATGGACGCTATTTACAGAGATTATTATCGTTATGGATATTAAATGGACACGCGTTTCTGGGGTCCTTCTGGGTGGCGACTTCTACATTTAATTACCTTCACATACACCCCTTCAAACAGGTCAGCGATTGAAAAGGTTTTTACTACTCTCCCGTTCGTGCTCCCCTGCAAATTCTGCAGAAATTCATTGACGGAATACATGGAAGAAGATCCCCTCAAACCCGCGCTAGAATCGCGGGTTTCTCTCACTCGCTGGCTTTGGAGAATACACAACAAGGTCAATGATAAACTGTGTAAGCAAGGACTCCTTTCCGAACACAATCCACCCTTTGACACAGTCAAAAAAGTATATCAAGAGAGAGTTGATGCGGGTTGCATTAAGACAGAGTTTGAAGGGTGGGAGTTTCTCTTTAGCATCGCGGAAAATCATCCTTTTTCACGGAGTTCTAAGCATTCGTTGCCTATGGAAGGCTGCCCTGTTAATAAACTTCTTTGTTTGGAAGAAAAGAATAAATGGAATGTTCTTACGCCTGAGGAACGATTTAAGTTCTATGAAGAATTCTGGGAGAATATAGGAAAGTCCCTGCCCTTTCAAGAGTGGATAGACGCATGGAAATCTGCGGAGATGCGTTTGAATACCATAGGTAATAGACGCTCTTTAATCAAAGAACTTTGGAGAATTCGTTGCAGCATGGAGAAGAATCTGGAACTTGTCAATCGTGACAAATTTCAGAGCCTGTGTAAAAGGATACGCGCGCATCGTAGTGGATGTGGCAAGAAGCCGCGTGCACGGACTTGTAGGAAGGGGTCTTCAGAGAAAAAGAATAAGACGTTGAAAATTACTAAGCTTTCCTAGACTTTCTTGACTTCTTGGACTTTCTTGACTTCTTGGACTTTCTGGACTTTCTGGACTTTCTTGAATGCATTGTATTTGCAGATGCAAATGCAGTTGCAGGACTGTTAACGCCATTGTCAGCCAAGCCATTGCCGTTAACTCTTGTACGCTTTGGAGGCTTTAGAGAAAGAAGAGCTTCTGCTACATTTGCTGCATTTGCATTTCTGTTATTATCAGGCGCAACAACTGTGCCAGTGTTAGCATTTGTATTGTTATTATTGCTTGCATTATTAACTCTTGCATTGTTAACTCTTGTATTGTTTGCATTGCGATTTTTTCTCTTTTGAGTTAAACGCTGTGCAGCAGTCGCAGCCGCCACGGCCGCCGCAGCCGCTGCTGCAGCTGCCCCCTTTGCTACAGTAGAAGCTTCTCCATAAAACCAAGAAGCAGCATTCTTTCCACGTTTACGTAGATTATTGCCCATGTTACTAGCAACCTGATTTAATGCGGCCGAAGGCTTCTGAAGAGCGCATGTTCTCGCCTGCATATCTTCAGCCCTTACTGACTCTGCAACGTCATTGCCAAAGCCTACAATTCCGTCCTTTTTGTCTACGCCCATTACTGAATTTGTAACTTGCATAGTTCTCGCATCCGCAGCCCTTAATGCAGAGTCAAACGCAGCTCTCTTTGCAGCATCTGACACATCTAGTGCTGGAGGCTTTCCTGGTACAGTAGACGGTCTGATAAAGTTATAACGTGTTTCAGACCTAATAATAGCATTCACAGCGTCCCATATAGGTGCAATGTCTTGATGTGCTCCAATAGATCTCTGGGAAGTTAGACGCGACGCAACTCCCATTTGAGTGAGTCCTACTACGGCACGGGCCGTAGCAGATTGCTGTTCATCTGCAGCCGCTAAATAGCGTACTAGAGTGTCAAAGAATATGTTTTTTATTTCTGGCGGAACTTCGACCGATCTTTTCTGATAATTCTCATAATTAAATAAGCAAATGACCAGCTGTAAGACAAGGCGGTACTTAAGATTCCCAGCCCGCTTGGCATTGAGCGCAGACTTTCCTGCAACTGCACTTAATGATGCATCTTGTACAATCGCATCAAGAAAGGGTGCCGATTCGTAACGACCAGATCTGAGGGCCTCAATTATTTCTTCTATTGAAAGGACTTTGGGAGTAGGAGAAGCAGTTGCCCATGTGTATGCTGATGCTGCAGCACCAACAGAGCGATTTCTTGCAGCCTTAGCAAGCCCAGATACACTGGCTGCAGCAACCTTAGAACGAACTGCAAGCCATCCAGGAATGCAGAGTAGGGCCCCAACTGCAGATTGTATTACACTCTTAGGGCTGTTTGTCTGTGCAGACCCATTCGCTACACTTGGGCCGTTAGGCCCAGTAGATGTATTTGTTACACTGGGACCGTTAGGCCCAGTATACGCATTTGCATAGCCTTCATTATAATAATTTCCAGGAAGATACGGTGGCGAATCAGAACGATTATTCGCCATCCTTCTATTTATCTCACTCCAAAATAAATGGAGGCATGGATGATGCTTGTTATTATTATCTTACTAGCATCCCTCACATATATCGGCAACATTATACAAGATAAACTAAAGAACCCTTATCTGTCAGATTTATATAATAGAGAAGGCTTTGAAAACGGCGCCGAATCTATACCAGGTTCCTATCCTGAGTCAAAGGGGTTGATCCGATGGCTTGATAACGCAGAACTCTACGACAGCTTTTACGCATCCGTCTACGACCAGCTCACCCAAGGATCTGTACGCACACAGGCCGAGGTCGGTCTCCTGCTGCACGAATGGACGAAGCGGGGCGAAGATATCAAGACCTTTGAAGTCCTAGATGCCGGATGTGGTACTGGAATCGCCACCGTGAGCTTTGCGAAGATGAACGTGAAAAAGTCCGTCGGCTTTGACAAATCCGAGGCCATGTTGAATCAGGCGAGAACAAAGACACTTCCCCAGACCACACTTCTAGATGAACAAAAGGCGCTGATTGAATGGCGCAAGGGAGATTTGATAGATCCTTCCGCTGTAAACGGAGGAGAGTTCACACACGCGACCTTACTCTATTTCACAATTTACTACGTGCCCGATAAAGAATTAGTCTTCCGGAATCTCTTTTTCTGGGTGAAACCTGGCGGAAAGCTCGCAATCCATGTTGTGAATAAGCACAAGTTTGACCCCATGTTAGAGGCAGCAACCCCATGGATTGGCTTCTCGCTTCAAAAATATAGCAAGGAACGTGTCACACGCAGTGAAGTAGATTTCAATAAATTCAAGTATGTGGGCGAATTTGACCTACATGACCCTGCCGCCGAATTCAGAGAGACCTTCAGATTTACCGACCAGACAGTCAGACGTCAGAGACATAGTTTCATGATGGACGATATCAATAAAATCGTGGGAATGGCGGTGGCGGCTGGCTGGAAGTATGATGGCTTCGTGGATCTCACCCCCGTTCAATTTGAATACGCCTTTCACTTACATTTTACGCATCCCTAGTAGCGTAGGATAAATGCACGATATCTTTCAAAAGGGCCTCGTCCGCGGGTCTGCTAAGATGCCATATGACCCAGAAAAGGCATATTTCTTCGTAGAGCACCCCTCTTTCACACCATCAGGCGGCAAGGAAGGATGGCGCGTTTATCTCAGAGCGTGCTGCTTTATTCATGAAAAACCAGAACAAGGCCAATGCATAGACTTCACGAAATTCCTAGTGGTGAAGCGCACGGGGAAGCCGGCCAATGGTCGCGAATGGGAACCGCCAAAGGGCCAGATGGAGGGCAAGGATGGATTAGCGCATCCTCGGACCTCGTTAGTGAATATTCTTCGCGATAATATCAAGCGTGAGATATACGAAGAGGCTCGTGTAAAGACAGTGATCGGGCTAGAATATACTGGTCTGGTGTTTGAGGGGAAGGAGAATGATTATCCGCCGAATACCTTCTTCCAATATCACATCTTTCGTGCACAGGTCGCTGAGAAGGAATGGATGAGAGCTGCCGCAGAACTTGATTGGTGCAGAGCACACCCTCTAGCACATGCGCGTATGTCACGGGATAAGAGAGAGAAGGATGCACTTGCATGGTATTCTCCCTCTGAAACAAGAATGATGGGCCGATGGTCACCAAAAATAGTGGTTATGTATCTCAAGCATATGGCTTAGAAGCAGTCCCTAGGACCATTCCCTAGGATTTCTAGATACCCGCCGCTCTTTCTGAAATTCAATTTCTTCCTGGTAGCGTTCCATGGCGGTTTTTCGGTGGAATACCTTCTTTAGCAAAGCACGTAAATATATAAGCCATGTTTTGCTCTTTCTGAGTCGCTTCTTTTCTTCCTTATCCTTATATTCACTAACAGTTTCTTCTATAATCTGATAGGGACGTGTATTCAGATAGAAGGTGGTTCTGTAACACGAATTCACATATATATGAAAGGCTGGAAGACGAGTAATAACCATACGATCTTCGGTGTATTTACTTGAATTGTATTCTCTGGTGATGAAGTTTATATTTTCACCATGAGCATAATCACGAATCTTAATAATATCCTTGTTCTTATCTGATAAACAATCAACTACACATTTCACTGTAATTGGATATTTATCCTTTTGGGGAACAGGTTCATTTTGCAAAAGAACGATGGGATTCTCCATTTTGCGGTACACACCTTTCACAGGGAAACCACATCAATTTTATTGCATCTACCGCGCAGTGCCTAAATTAGGCACACCGCTTAGTCCGCTAGAGCGATAAGTTAATGATTTTGCTACTCTTACCAATGTAATAAGCCGACGGAGTCTGCTTATCCATGGTAAGCTTAGCAAATACTTAACTTAAGCACTAGACGTTACCCTCTCTGGAACCCGGCCTTTCTCGCTAAAACCTCCTTGGTGATTGAATCGGCGCGTTCATTCAATTCTCGCGGAACTTGGCGAATCGCGATCCAATCAAATGCCGTCTCGTCCATCATAGCCGCCTGTATCTCAGACCACCAGACCTTGAGATTCTTATCACTCACCTTGTATTTCCCAGTCTGTTGGAAGATAATGAGCTCAGAATCACCCTCAATGAGTAATTCACGCGCACCACGAGTCGCTGCTATTTTCAAGCCAAGCAAGAGACCCTGCACCTCGGCGATATTATTCGTCGCCTTTCCCAAATACTTGCCGCTCTCAAAGACAGGATTTCGCCGTCCATCAATGCCCTGCGGGCTCCATAGTACCGCTCCAGAAGATGCGGGACCAGGATTGGGATTTGCCGCGCCGTCAAATTGTAGAAGCCATGCGGCCTCGGAGCGGTCTGATTCGCCGACCAGTAAAGAATAAGCCCCTTTTACACCGACCTTGGGAAGCTTGGGATATTTGTACAGAAGGCGTGAACCATCTTTCGCAATAGGCTGGATCATTGGAATTATTTCGTGCGCATCAATTGGGAATAACTTTGCGACAGGCTGTTCCTTTGGCAAAGGCATCTCAGAACTAGTACTCGGCGAATCCAAGATATTCACAAAGTGCGCGGCCTTTTTTACAGGACCTACAAGTGCTGTAGGACCTGCGGTCCCTGCGGTCCCTGCAGTCCCTGTGGTCCCTGTGGTCCCCGCGGATCCTGCAGCTTCTGTGCCAAAGGGATTGAAGAAGCTTTCTGAAGCGGATGCAGAAGAGCCCTTTTTATTAATTGTAAATCCTGCAAATTTATCAAGCCGCATGTTTATTTAACCGTGATACTTATTTATCGTCAATTTTTACGTGCATTTCAGTCTAATCCTTCCAAGACATTAACATAATGGAAATGAAGGAGAGTCCCACTCCTAACATCTTAGTTCCGCTAATTTTCTCTTTAAAGAAATACAACCCTTCTACAGTCACAAGGACATCGCTCAAAACATCCCATAGTAGATTCATCACAGTCATACTTTCAATATCAAGAGCTTTAAGAAACACCCACGGTTGCATAGCGTAAACTAAGGTCGGTAAAAAAATCAGGCTTTTATGTATCCAGCCAAGATTGATTGCTTTTAGAATTCCCATCATAAATACATCAACAGACGCCATGTATGTGCCGTATATAAGCGGACCAGCAGAGAAGCCCATCTAAATCTCCTAAATAATATCAATCTTCTTAGCAACAACAGAAGTACTCATGTGCTTCAAGAGATTTTTTGACTGCTCTCCCTTATAATCATAGGCGCACGAATGCATCTCAGAAGGACGGTGCGCGCTGCAGAACTTCTTATCACACCTGCACGCAAATGCCGATAGGCTGAGCTTCACCTTGCAGCCCTCGTAATTGCAGCGACTTCCTTGCATTTGCATTTGCATTTTCCTGTTTTAAGGCGAGGTGCGAATATCAATCAACTTTATGGGATCATTCTGGCAATCAAATTCATGTGTGCCTACTTGGGCAAAATTCACAGAAAGCTGGTTTTATTCTTATCCTCCCAGACTTCTTGAAACACATCCTCAGCTGAAAAGCTTCAGAATTGCATATACTATGAGAAAGGCCACGGACGATGATATTTTACAGCTCCCAGAATTCTGGGAGAGATGGTTTTCCACGCCGAAGGTAAGATGTGTGGTACCCTTGCAACATGTAAAGAAAAAGGCTTTGCGCGAATGGGATATTTATGTGTGCGTCAACCAAGGAGAAGTAATAGGGACAATTGTAAGACGCTGGGTCATGAATCTTCATATGCGAGAAGTAGTTTGGCCAAAGGCCGTAATCGCTGATTATTATTGTATACACCCTGCGTACAGAAAGAAGGGAATCGGAAGATCGCTACTTGCCCTCTTACACAATACCACCGAGCGGCCCATGCCGCCGCATTTAATACTATGGGAAGGATTTCAGGCACAAATTCCACCAATATGCGCGGGTCTTTACATGTCTAAACGATGTGTTCCTCAAGGAGAAGCTTGTGTAAAAAGGGTTTATGAGTTCAGGCCTGAGGGCGACCTATGGTCAGAGTATGTTGATTCGGACGAGACAAGTGTTTGGATTTCAACTGGATCTGCATCTGCCAATGTAGATAAAGTCGTAGTTTGGAATACCTTTCATCGTTCCATTCCAGATGGGGCGGTGATAGGAATTGTTATGGCCGGGTCAGTTGATGCGGTGAATCGTTTTTCTTCATCTGCTGGACATCCTTTCGGAGTGCTCTTGATGCCTGGATTGAATATCGCATTGGAGGGATGGACGATTGACTCGCCCTTTCAATGGATCGCGTACAATACACAGACCGGATTTATAAGTGCGAAATTTCCAATCTTATTTCTCTAGGTCAAAGAACTCTATAGGTCAAAGACCTCTCTAGATCAAAGATCCAGGATTGTGAAAAAAGAATTCAGTTCCCTTTCTGTATAGAGCCTCGGCTCCTAGATAATACTCCAAAAGAAGGCTTCGCGCTTCTTTACCAAAGGCATTCACACCCTCAATACCCTTCGTATTCAAAATAACCCTTTTAACACCGCCTTCCGTGACAATTCTGAACATTTTTGATAAGAGTACGTTTACTTTTTGCGTATGGGCCGCTTGAAGAGCAAGCATGGGCTTGAACACAGTTTCTATAATAATTTTCGCAGCGTCATTGCGAATTGTTAGTGTTCTTCCTCCAGCATTTATACAAGCTCTGTGATCTTTCATGGCCCCCTTTTCTAAGAAGCTGTGGCTTCTTGGATCGCTTTCAAGAACTCCGTTTAATCCAGCAAACATCATAGATGCATACGCCATGTCAGATTTGGCCGCATCACTTTGTGTAAAAAAGACCTTTCCACTTCCGTCAATCTGGTAATTATCATAGTAGAGTGAAATGAGAGATCTCATATAAACATTCGTGCCTAGAACATCTCCTGGTTTTGGTAGAAGGCGGTCATCCTCAAAATAGAGCTTTTGACTTGTAGGTTCACAGATGTGTGTTCTGTATGCTTCACCCATTGGGTCAATTAAAGTTCTAAGACGACCTATTGCATACGCCACTGGAAATTTCTTGAGACCCTTGCTGCGCTTTTCAAAGATGTCCTTCAGTTTAACAAATCCTTCATACCCTAATGCAGAAGTGGAAGTGGAATATGCTGGCCCTTGGCCATAGGGGCCTTGGCTTTGCCCATAGGGCCCATAGGGGCCTTGCCCTTGCCCTTGGCCATAGGGCCCTTGCCCATAGGGCCCTTGTCTTTGGCCTTGCCCTTGCACTTGGCCCTGGCCTTGCCCTTGGCCATAGGGGCCATAAGAAGAAGACCCAGATTCTCTCGCAAAAATGCCATGTATGCTATTATAGAAGGTCACATCATCCTTGTCCGCTAATCTCCAGCTGTTACCTGCGAATCTGAATGCCTGTGTTAAAGATGTATTCCCTCCTTCAATTGTCATCACAATTGTTGTATCATCTGTTCTTGTCATTTGAATGGTGAAGTTTCGCGTATCACTCGTATTTCTGTATACATATTCTCCCTCAATTGTCATATCTGTCTGAGAACCTGGACCGAAATTCCATCGTATAACAAAATCTCCCTGTCTCGGAACTCTATCGTCAAACTTCAGATAAAATCCGTCCATGCCGGTTTTATCGGGCGAGATGTAATTGAGAAGCGCCTTGAACGGCGTGTTGTTGATATTTTTCAAGAGCTCTATATATCTTCCAGTGAAGGCGGTACTTCCTCCGCCGCGCTTCACCGAAGAAGGGAATTCAGTTTCTATAGTGCTAAGTGCCAAGGCCGCGTATATTTGAAAATTACGCACGTGGTAATAGCCGAGATCTGCACATGATGTATCTCTCTTACGTCTAGAATTCAAGGTAGCACTGTTTGTTTCTTTACCAGGAACTAGACTTGAGGCCGATGCGTATGTGAGTTCCTTGCCTGGTGCCAAAGGGAGTTTCTTAAGTTTCTTCTGGATCTCATCGGAAATGCCCATAACAAAAAGGCTACATTTGTCAAGGCTGTGGAGCTCCAGAAGTTCCTTCAAATCAGTCTGTGTGAAAAAAAGGGTCAGCAGTTCATTTGCTAACGCAGTTGCAGATGCAGTTGCAGTTGCTTGACCTGAAGGGCTAGAAGACGCGCCCCCCATACTAATTACTTGTGGGATTTTTTAATAACTTCCAGTAAATCATTTGACTGTTCTAAGCGTCGGAGGCACTTTAGAAGAGTTCCTTCACTCACATCACAAGCGCCAGCAATCTTTTCCGTAGTAATTTTCTCATATCCGCAACGATGCAGAACAAACGCGATGACCGCCGACGCAAGACTGGGCGGCATATTCTCCTTACTGAGTTCGCCTTCCTCTGCCGCCAATGCAACGTGAATCGCAATCGTGCGTATACTATCCGCATCACTGCGCTGAATTTCCGAGAGCTTGCTGAGAGGATATGCAATATAATCAGCCGCGTGAGTCGTCTTTAGTTGAGATGGAATCACTGTAGATTTGGAAAGAAGACCCTTCTGCTTCGCCATCGCCAGGACGCACTGGAAATCCTTGAAAGCCTTGGTGAATTGCGCGTTCTGAAGATGAAACATGTCCGCCACGTCCTTCGGCTTTCTCGGAGCACCAATCATCTTAAGAGCGCTGTAAATGCAGGAGGCCACCACAGACGCACGCGAAAGACCGCGCTTATCACAGTGCTCCACCAGCTGCATATACAGATCTTTTGCAGTTTCAATGACTCGCTGCTCAATTCCGTAATTGGCCGCCACGAGCGTCATCTGCTCAAATACCTGGAGCAAGCTGCGCTTCTTATATGGGAACATGGACCAGGTGTGAAAGCGGCGGATACGCATCATAGCACCACGGGCGCTAGAATGCCCCCCACGGCCAATTCCCAGAATAATGGTGCCGAGGGACGAATCTGCGAAACGAGGGTCGGTTGGCGCACCGACGCGGCACGGATCGCCACCACCCCTGTCGTCGGAATTGAAGAAACGGTATTCGGGCCCCATATCAAGAGGGCGCTCCAGAACAACGCCACACGCCTTGCACACTACGATCTCCTCCTGGTCCTGCCAGTCAATGTCCTTACACCGCTCACAAGACCTTTTTACACAGTCCACCTCCTCCTTGAAGGCGTCCCAGTCAAATGCATCTTGGGCTTTTTCTTTTTGAGTATTTAACGCGGAAAACAGAGTAGCCATTGGTAGTATAGATTAGACAGAAGTCGAATATCAACTTTTATTAATCCGCCAGATCTAAAGAATTCTCCAGATCTAAATAATCCGCCAGTCTGTACTCATAAAAATTCTATCTGATTGAGCAGCTGTCTGAATCCACGACGAACCATCGTGCACAAGATGCGTATATTCTAGACCTTTCGAGTAATGTATAGAATACCCGCCCTGAATAAAACAACGCAGCATATAAATCGCATCGGCCGCTAGAAGTGTATCAGACTTTGTTTCCGCTGGAAGAGTTGCGAGAACTGATTTAGGAACCAACCAATTTCCATCATTTAGAAGGAAATTCCATCCTCTCTGGCTGAACATGGAATTCCAAGACGAGGCGTCTAGAGTCAGCCCGCTGAATTGCGTACATGGGCGAGATACAGATCCACTACGTATATCAACTGTCTTGAAGTCTGCGGATGCGTATATCGTGTTTGGGTCTAGTGTCAAAGAGGAAATGTGGGCAAACCAATCATCCCCAAATATGTTATCACTGTCAAACAGGGCTACCCAACTGCTAGACGCCAGACTGAGTACCTTTCTCTTATTCTCATAAATTCCCAAGCGCTTCTCATTCTTATGCAGCTTTAGCTTGGGATTATTCCCAAAAGAGCTCTTTAGAATTTCATCCACATCCTCACCCGTCTCATCACAGATAACGACCTCAGACACCTCTGGCCTCTCCAGGTAAATGGGCAAAAGGTCCCGTAGGAAGAACCATCGTTTCATAGTGGGAATAGCGACTGATATCATTTGCTTCTGTGGTTTAACATCTATACAAGTTTAGATGGATTCTTCTTCTCCTCAAAAAGTGGGTCTAGAAAATAGAATTTCCATTTTACCCACTCCAACTGCACAGCCTATGGGACCTGGTCTTCTCGGCCCAAATTACAGCTTTGCAGACAATCTTCCATTACCAGTACAAGTCGGTGTGAGGAATGGTGATGATTTACAATCTGTTACAGATTCTGTGAAGGCCGTTGCATATTATGTTGATATGATTGGGTTCGGAGAAGCAAGTTCTGGAATGAGTCGCGGAGTTGGACCCGGTGGTGGCCCCAAGCCTCTCGGCGTGAATACATGGATGAAGACTGGACTCAAATGCAGTAATGGTGCAGATATGTGGACATATAATCAGGGTGTTCCAACTGGCGAGGCATTAGGGAAAACGTTTAAGAAGGCCTTGGAGGGAGCGGGATTTCCTGGTATACGTGGTCTGGCTCCAGGAATTATAGAAGATGCGGAATCTGCGCTGAACCCTGTCCCGATTATGAATACGATTTTTGGTTCTGGATTTCCGAGATGTAGTTATGTTGAGCAAGAAGTTGGAGATCAGGATGGGAGAATAACCACGCCTGATGGAAAATCTTCTTACGTGGATAATCCTGAAACGGTTTATAAAAGAGGGGGGAAATCGTATCAAAAGCGATGGGCATATGATAGCGATTTAACACAGGCACAATGGAATTCCCAGAAGAAGGATTATTGCGCAGATGGATATTTGGTGGTAAATCACAGAGATGCGAACTGCGCGCTTGCGAAGGAGGGATTTCGCAATGAATCTTGGTCTTCTGCCCTTATACTTACTGCCGCAGTGCTAGGGGGGCTGGTGTTAATCACTCGCATGAATAGGCGCTAGGCATTAGTACAAATAAATTTGATTTTTCAGTTTCCCGGTTTAAGGCTACCAACACAGAATGAGTTCGCTTAAGAGAATCAAGAATGAGCTAAAGGACCTTCGTGGAGATCCTCCTGCAAACTGTTCAGCTGGGCCAGAGGGTGAGGATCTGTATCGCTGGGAGGGTGTTATCATAGGACCTTCAGACTGCCCTTATTCTGGCGGAGTATTCAAGCTGAAGATTCAATTCCCAGTAGACTATCCTTTCAAGTGTCCAAGCGTTGTCTTTACCACTAAGATCTATCACCCAAATATCAGCAATTCAGGAATCATCTGTCTTGATATTCTAAAGACAAACTGGTCACCCGCGCTAACAGTTAGCAAGGTTCTTCTAAGCA
>Ga0214919_10006179_pt1 | contig 16560 bp, 15 predicted proteins | sample LL1503_MetaG_FD_177994 | JGI IMG/M metagenome (GOLD analysis project Ga0214919, IMG submission 177994) | Freshwater microbial communities from Lake Lanier, Atlanta, Georgia, United States - LL-1503 | ecosystem: Environmental > Aquatic > Freshwater > Lake | place: USA: Georgia | collected... | reverse complement strand
TGCCGGCGTATGGACTCGCGATATGAATACTGCTTATCGCGCAGGTCGTGAAATAAAGGCAGGACGTGTTTGGACAAATTGTTATCACGCATATCCTGCTGGCGCTGCCTTTGGTGGTTACAAAGCATCAGGAATCGGTCGTGAAAATCATAAGATGATGCTTGACCATTACCAACAGACAAAGAACCTGCTAGTTTCGTATTCACCAAACAAGCTCGGATTCTTCTAAAAAGTTAGGAAGTAATACACATGTCTCTGCCGCCTCGTGTTGATGTAACTGCCGAGGCGGCAGAGCTTTTGTGTAAACTTACAAAAATCAATGGCCCACTGATGTTTCATCAATCAGGTGGATGCTGTGATGGATCATCGCCAATGTGTTATCTCAAAGGTGAGTTTCGTGTGGGCGGTTCAGATGTACTACTTGGTGAATTAAATTTTGATGGTTTGGACGAACCCATACTCGTCTGGATATCAGCACCACAATTCGAATATTGGAAACATACACATCTAACAATTGATTTAGTTGATGGCCGAGGCGGGGGATTCTCGTTGGAATCTCCAGAGGGCAAGCGATTCCTCATTCGTTCAAGGTTATTTAGTGATGAAGAATGGGCACTATTGGAAAACGCTCCTATAACTACTGGAGCATAAAAAAATCCCCGCCAGTTACCCGGCGGGGATTTTCTACAATCTAATTACTTAATGCGCTCTCCAGTTGTTGAATTGAAGAGGTGAATTATTGCTGGGTTTACACCAACAGTAATTGTCTGTCCTGGCTTTGGTGGGCTCTTTGGATCCCAGCGAACAATTACTTGTGCGCCTTCATCAGTTGCATTAGCAAACTTGACTGATGTATCAGCAGGCTTTCCGTAAACGAATGCATCAGCACCGAGCTCTTCAACAACTTCCACAAGTACATGGAAGCCTGTTGTCGCTGGGATGAAGCCTTCTGGACGAATACCAACTGTGACAGTTGCGCCAGCACTTGCAGGAACTGCAACTGCTAGATCTCCAAGCATTGCTTTTCCGCCACTTACTGGAGCATTGAGCAAGTTCATTGCTGGTGATCCAATAAATCCAGCAACGAATGCATTTACTGGATTTTCATAAAGATTACGAGGAGTATCGACTTGCTGAAGAAGTCCATCCTTCAACACTGCTACGCGATCACCCATGGTCATAGCTTCAACCTGGTCGTGAGTTACATAAACAGTTGTGATACCAAGGCGGCGCTGTAGCGCTGCAATTTGTGTACGAGTTGCTACGCGCAACTTCGCATCAAGGTTTGATAGTGGTTCATCCATAAGGAATACCTGTGGCTCGCGAACAATTGCGCGACCCATAGCAACGCGCTGACGTTGTCCACCTGATAGAGCCTTTGGCTTGCGCTCTAGGTATGGCTCAAGGTCGAGCAACTTTGCTGCTTCAAGAACACGACGACTGCGTTCTTCCTTAGGTGTTCCTGCAATTTTGAGAGCGAATCCCATGTTCTCCGCAACTGTCATATGTGGGTAAAGCGCATATGACTGGAAAACCATTGCAATGTCGCGATCTTTTGGTGCAACATTTGTTACATCACGATCACCGATCAAGATACGTCCGTTATCGATCTCTTCAAGTCCTGCCAACATACGAAGTGATGTTGACTTACCGCAACCTGATGGTCCAACAAGTACAAGAAATTCACCATCATTGACAGTGAGGTTCAACTTATCGACTGCAGGTGCAGTTGTTCCTGGATAGATGCGTGTAGCGGCTTCGAATACAACTGATGCCATTTTTATATCTCCTTCTCCGGGCAGGTACGTGCCCGACGGTCCGAGGATGAAGGCGCCCAAGGGGTTCCTTGAGCGTGAAGGAAGGCTAGGGCATAACACCCATAAATGGGAAGTCCCTATACTTTGACCATAATGGAGTCGCATTCGCTGGGATCACTCGTTGGCGACCTTGCCACCGTTGCAGGGCTAATACTCCTTGCATCCCTCTTTGTCGCGGCTGAAATCGCACTTATCTCTCTTAGAGATAGTCAGATTCGCCAACTCTCAACCCGAGGTCGACGTGGCGCACGCGTTGCACTCCTTGCCCAAAATCCAAACCGCTTCTTAGCAGCTGCTCAAGTAGGCGTCACGGTCTGTGGTTTCTTATCTGCAGCCCTTGGCGCTGAAAAACTTGGCGGTTACATAATTCCTTGGTTAGAAGATCGTGGGGTTGGCGAAACATGGAGCACAACTATTTCTTTAGTTGGCGTGACATTAGTGATTGCATATTTCTCACTTGTATTCGGAGAACTTGTACCGAAGCGACTAGCACTTTTTCGCACTGAAGAAATTGCGCTCGCATCCGCTGCAACGATTGACGTAATCGCCAAATTATTTCGCCCAGTCATCTGGTTGCTTTCGAAATCAACTGACTTTGTTGTGCGCGCATTTGGCGTTGATCCTAAAGAACAAAGAAGCGCGATGTCTGAAGAAGAACTACTTGATCTAGTAGCAGGCCATGCAGCGCTCACTGATGAAGAGCGAGACATTGTTGAAGAAGTATTCAACGCATCTGAGCGCCAAGTACATGAACTTATGGTCCCTCGCACTGAAGTTGATTTCATGGATGGCTCACTCACTGTTGCTAAAGCAATCGCGCTCGCTGTAGAAAAGGCGCATTCACGCTATCCTGTTGTGCGCGGATCAAGTGATGAAGTAATTGGTTTTATCCATGTGCGCGATTTGCTCGACACGTCGCTTGCGAATTCTGGCGGAAAGATTCAAGAGCTCGTGCGTAACATCATGTATTTACCTGGCACAAAAGGTGTTTTACCAGCGCTCACCGAAATGCGTAATCAACGCCAACATTTAGCAATCGTGCTCGATGAATACGGCGGAACTGATGGAATAGTTACTCTGGAAGATCTCGTGGAATCCCTAATCGGTGATATTCGTGATGAATATGATGAATATAAAGAGGTTTTGCCTACACAATCCCAGACTGAAGATTTTGAGGTAGATGGTCTTATTTCCGTGGATGACTTGCGTGATGATTCAGGTTTAGATATTCCTGAAGGACCGTATGAAACTGCAAGTGGATTTGTAATGCATTTTCTTGGTCACATCCCTCGCGAGGGCGATGTCGCAAGTGTGAACGGCATTCGAATCACCGTACTTTCAATGGAAGGTAAGCGGGCGGGGCGTTTATTGATATCGAGAGTTATATAAAGCATGCGAGAATCACTCTATGACCACTAAAGCTATGAAGAGAGTGCTCTCGGGAATTCAGCCGACTAGCGACTCATTTCATCTTGGAAATTACTTAGGTGCGGTCAAGCAATGGGTTGATCTTCAAGATGGCCATGATGCTTTTTATTGCATAGTTGATCTACACGCTCTAACAATTGAAACCGATCCTGCACAGTTTAGAAAGCGCACATTGGCATCAGCAGCGCAGTTATTGGCACTTGGCATTTCTCCAGAAAAATCAACTCTCTTTATTCAATCTCAAGTGCCTCAGCACAATCAATTAGGTTGGATTATGGAATGCCTCACTGGCTTTGGTGAAGCAAGCCGCATGACTCAATTCAAAGATAAGTCTTCTAAATCTGGCTCAGATCGCACCGTTGTTGGACTCTTCACGTATCCAATGTTGCAGGCAGCCGACATACTTTTGTATCAAGCAGATTATGTTCCAGTCGGAGAAGATCAACGCCAACATATCGAACTCACACGTGACTTAGCCCAGCGATTCAATACTAAGTATGGCCTAACCTTCCAAATTCCAGATGCGTATATTCTAAAAACTGCAGCAAAGATCAATGATCTTCAAGATGCAACGTCAAAGATGAGTAAATCTTCTGGTTCCGTTGCCGGCGTAATAGAAATTATGGATACGCCAGAGTCGAATGCAAAGAAGATTAAGAGCGCAACAACCGATGCGGGTAGAGAAGTGCGCTTTGATGAGAAGGAGAAGCCAGGAATAAGTAATCTGCTCACTATTCATAGTGCGCTCTCTGGCCAATCTATTGAAGCGATTGAGAAAGATTTTGAAGGAAAGGGATACGGAGACTTCAAGTCAGCGGTGGCCGATGTAGTTGTTGAATATTTCAGACCTATACGTGCTCGCGCTCTAGAACTCCTTGAAGATGAAGCGAGCTTGCTTGCAATCCTCCATGATGGTGCAAACAAAGCCCATGCAGTTGCTTCACAAACAGTTGATCTGACGTATGCCAACCTCGGGGTAGTGAAGTGAAAAAGCTCCGCTTATTCACCCTCCTTCTAGCTTTAGTTCTCCCGCTCTTTTCTATCCCTTCTTATGCCGCAACACCCAATCTCATTGGTATTGCCTATGACATTGGCGGACGCGGTGATAGTGGTTTCAATGATGCTGGTGGTGCTGGTGTAGATCGAGCTATCAAAGAATTAAACGTCAAGTTCGAATCTACGGTCACGTTAGGCACACAAAGTGATCGTGAAACGCGTTTGCTCTCACTCGTAGAAAAAAGTGCAAATCCAATCATTGCAATCGGTAGTGATTACGCAGCAGCCGTAGAGGCAAGTGCTGGTAAATACCCAAACACGCAATTCATACTCATTGATAATGCTTCAGTTGCACATCTCAATGTAACTTCTATCGTTTTTGCGGAAACTCAAGGAGCATATTTAGCTGGTGCAGCAGCAGCCCTTGCGAGCAAGAGCGGTAAAGTAGCAATGATAGTCAATGAAAAGCAGAGCAAACTCTTTTGGAATGGTTTCAATGTTGGTGTTAGAAATTCAAAAAAAACTGTCAAGGCATCAATTGCTTTTGCAAATATGAATTATGCAGCAACAGCAAAGGATCTTATTGATTCAGGCGTTGACGTAATTTATTTAGGAATTCGTGGTTCTTCGACAGATGTATTAGATGAAATTACAAAATTGAATCTAGCTAAGAATCGAAAAAAAGGTGCGCCTATGGCTTACCTAATAAGTGTTACCCCAGATCAATTTTTGCGCGTGACTCCACAATCAAAAGATTTTCTATTAGCTAGAATCGAGAAGAGAGTGGATACTGCTGTGTTCAATCTTGCAAGTGCTGCACTGAGTGGTTCTCAGTATCTAGATATCATTGATGAGACTGCCGGAATTTATGGTCATAGGTTTGGAATTTCAGATGACGGAATCACAATCGATATTAGAAGTAAATTACTTGAGCCTTATGCCAAACAAATCGCTCAAGCTAAGAAGCAAGCTCTTCAAATCAAAGGCTAGTTACTCTCTTAATAATTTCTTGTGCTTCTTCTTTAGAGCTGTAAGAGGACTGAGTGCCACGACGTGTGACACTTGCAGATGCGCAGGCACAACCAAGTTTGACTGCAAATTCTTCAGATAATCCGCTTGCTAATCCGTAGGCGAAAGCACCAACAAAGGAATCTCCCGCACCAGTTGTATCTATTGCATTTACTTTCGGCGAAGGAATACGAACAATTTCACCCGATGGCGCTGTAAATGCTGCACCTAATTCGCCCAATGTAACCAAGATGCGTTTACCCAATCTTTTCGCTAAATCTCGAATAGTTTCATCACTATCAGGTGAGCGCTTCAGTGGATCCATAGCCGCAAACTCATGTTCGTTAGGTGCGATCCAGTCACTCGCTGCAAGCAACTCTGCAGAAAGTGGGGCAAAGGGTGCTGGATTAAGAATTGTTATAATTCCGCGTGCTTGCGCAGCGCGAAATGCTGCAGCGGTTACTGCTTGAGGAATTTCTAACTGTCCAATAACAATATCTATATCTTTGATAGTTTCAATTGCATGTGTAGCTTGAGCTGGCGTCATGGCATTATTTGAACCAGGGACGCAGATGATGCGATTTGAGCCATCTTTTTCTACCCAAATTGGTGCAACTCCACTCGCTCCAGTAGTCCGTGCAACAAAAGTAGTATTGATTCCTTGATCTTGAAAGTTTTTCAGCGTCGAATCACCAAATAAGTCATCGCCCAGAGTGTTGACCATATAAACATTGGCGCCCATGCGACTAGCCATTACCGATTGGTTTGCACCTTTGCCACCAAAACCTAAAGCAAATGTATCTCCAATGAATGTCTCTCCACTTTCAGGGACTTTATCGATGTAGGTAATCATGTCCATCATGGTGCTACCAACTACAACAACTGTTGGGAGTTTTCTGTGCAAACTATCAACCACGACTTTAGCCTCCGAAAGACTCATGCGTTTTGTACGTAGACGAAACACTAGCCCAAGAGATACGCTCTCTGCAATCGTTTACATCAAAAAATGTAAAGCCCAGATAGGAGAATCCTAATTGCCTGTAGTCACAATTACTGACGTGGCAAGCCGAGTTGGCGTATCGGTTGCAACTATCTCCAGATTTCTCAGTGGTGGGAATGTGCGCGAAGAGACAAAGATTCGTTCTGTCATTCAAGAATTGAATTATCGTCCTAATATCGCTGCAAGAAACTTAAAATTGGGTCGCAGTGCAACTGTTGCAATTATTGTTCCTGATATTTCGAATCCATTTTTTGCAGCTATTGTGCGCGGTGCCGAAAAAGCATCAGGTGATTCCTTGATGGCAGCTATCGTCAATACTGATTCTAATTCTGAGCGGGAAGTAAGCGCCCTTGCCCATCTATATGGACGAGTCGATGGCGCAATCTTTGTTCCAACTAAAGAGAGCGATCATGAGGGTGGACTTGCCCATTTTGGTCGCCCCATTGTCTTTGTAGATCGTTACTTGCAGAAAGAAAAAAAGTACGACACCGTGTTAGCTGATAACGCACGCGGTGCACAGCTAGCAGTTGAGCACTTTGCCTCACAAGGACATTCAAAGATTGCAATTATCGCAGGACCACTTGATTCAACACCAGGGCGCCAGAGAGAAGAAGGCTTTAGAAAAGCTCTCGATAATTCAAAAATCGTTACTAATCTCAACTATGTAGTCGTATCAGATTTCACACAAGCAGGCGGTTATGCTGCTATGAATCAACTACTAGATCTAGCGGAGCCACCAACCGCTGTATTTTCTTCAAATAACCTCATGACATATGGGGCACTCAATTCTCTAAAAGATAGAGGGGTGAGCGTCCCGAGTGATATCTCCTTCATTGGCTTTGATGATTTCGAACTTTCTACTCTTATTAGTCCAAAAATTACAGTAATTAATCGCGATGCCGAGGCTCAGGGAGCGCAAGCGATGCGAGCACTTATGTGGCGCCTCGAGAATTTGGATTCAAAAATCTCGAAACACAGCGTCATCCCCGTAAATTTGATCAAACGCGAGTCAGTCACAATTCCACGCACGTGGGATTTGCAGAACTCACCTAAGGTCAAAGATCGACAGTCCCAAACGAGTGATCACTCAAAAAATAAGGAGAAGGTAAATGAATAACCCAATGACAAAAAAGAAGGGCTTTATTGCTGCTGCTGTTGCATCAGTTCTAGCTCTTTCTTTCATGACAGCTGTTGCTCCATCAGCCACTGCTGCAGGAGAGAAAATCACAAAGATCGGTATTGCCTATGATCTAGGTGGACGCGATATCCCTGGCTTCAACCAGTTGGCATATTTCGGTGCACGTGACTTCGTTGCAAAAAATAAGGGCGTAAAGATTCAAGAGCTACAAGCTGCACTCTCAGATACAGATGCAACTCGTGCCGAGCGTCTACGTCTTCTTGCAACTGCTGGTGCTAACCCAATTATTGCTGTGGGTTTTACATATGCATCATCAGTGGGCATCGTTGCTAAAGAATTTCCAAAGGTTAAGTTTGGTGTTGTAGACGATGCAACAGTGAAGCTTCCTAACGTACTTGGAATCACTTTTGCTGAGCACGAAGGTTCATATTTGGTTGGAGCTATCGCTGCAATCAAGTCAAAGACTGGCAAGATTGGATTCATCGGCGGAGTTCAGACTCCACTTATCGTGAAGTTCAACGCTGGTTATGTAGCTGGTGCTAAGAAGATTAACCCAAAGATTCAGGTTCAATCTATCTACCTTTCAATCTTCCCTGACTTCTCTGGCTTCAACGATCCTGCAAAGGGCGAAGAATCAGCAAAGGGTATGTTTGATAATGGTGCAGATGTTGTCTACTCAGCAGCTGGTGGTTCAGGCGCTGGAGCACACAAGGCAGCAATTGCTAAGGGTGACGTATGGTCCATTGGCGTAGATGCTGATGAGTACTACTACCCATCAAATGCTTCATTCAATGAAATCATCCTTACCTCAATGCTCAAGAACGTCAATGTTGGTGTTCTTGACATGATCAATGCAATGGCTAAGGGAACTTTCAAGTCTGGAGAAAAGAACTTTGGTCTGTCTAATAACGGAGTTGGTTATTCCACAGCGGGTGGAAATATCGATCCAAAGACAAAGGCAAAAATTGATGGACTTATCAAAGACATCATCGCTAAGAAAATCGTTGTTCCTACAAAGATGTAATTTTTGTACGAATAGCAATTAGTTCCAATAATTCTTAGTGGGGTCGTCGGCAGCAAAAACTGGCGGCTCCGCTAAGAATATTTAGATTAGGGGAAGGGTAAAAAATGGCGAGTGCAGTTGAGATAAAGGGTATTGAGAAGAAATATCCAGGAGTTGTTGCAAATCACAACGTGAGTCTCACTGTTCAAAAAGGTCATATTCACGCCATCATTGGTGAAAATGGTGCCGGTAAATCCACCCTCATGAAGATTCTCTATGGAATGGTCAGACCTGATAGCGGAACTATTTCTATAGATGGCAAAGATGTGGTCTTGAAATCTCCTCATGATTCAATCGATCTTGGTGTTGGCATGGTCCACCAGCATTTTATGCTTGCAGATAATGCAACAGTTCTAGAAAATGTTATTTTAGGAAGTGAACCCGTAAGTTTTGGTGGAGTTATTCAACACACTGCAGCTAGAGATAAACTCATTGAAATTGCTCAAAAATATGGCCTGGATATTGATCCCGATCAAAGTGTTGCTGAATTGAGTGTTGGAGAGCGCCAGCGTGTTGAAATCTCTAAAGTGCTATTTAGAGGTGCACAAATATTGATTTTAGATGAACCAACAGCGGTTTTAGTTCCACAAGAAGTTGATGAACTCTTCTCGAATCTTAAAGATCTAACTGCGCATGGCCTAACAATCATTTTCATTTCACATAAACTCGATGAAGTCTTGGCAATTGCCGATGAGATTACGGTCATGCGTACTGGAACAACTGTTGCCTCCATTGACCCAAAGAACGCAACAAAAAAGCAACTTGCTGAACTTATGGTTGGACGCGAATTACCAAAGCGTCGCGAAGTCTCTACGCAACCAAGTACTAAGAAAGTATTAGAAATCGAGAAAGCCTCTTATGCAGCTCCTGATGGTCGTGAAATTCTCCATGAAATTTCACTTTCTATCCATTCTGGAGAAATAGTTGGCCTTGCAGGAGTAGAGGGAAATGGTCAATCCGAACTCATTGAATTGATTATGGGACTCGTAAAAACTAGTGGTGGCTCCGTAACAATTTTGGATGAAAATATTGCAGAGATGACATCTCGAAAGATTAGAGATTCAGGTGTTGGTTATATTCCCCAAGATCGCCAGCGCGATGCACTCCTCATGTCTGCTCCCTTGTGGGAAAACAGAATTTTGGGACATCAATCAACACAACCAATGTCTAATGGCATATGGATCAATAAAGGTAGTGCACAAAAAGATTCCGAACGTCTCATCAAAGAATTCGATGTTCGTACTCCAAGTATCAATGTGATGGCAGGAGCGCTCTCTGGTGGAAACCAACAAAAATTTATTGTGGGTAGAGAATTGAGTGGAGATCCGCATCTTCTAATTGCCGCACAACCAACTCGCGGTGTCGACGTCGGCGCACAGGCACTTATTTGGAATTACCTCATTGAAGCTCGCGTTGCAGGTATGGCAATTCTCTTAATTTCAGCTGACTTAGATGAGTTATTCAATCTCTCTGATCGCCTCGCAGTTATATCTGGTGGTCGAATTGTTGCAATTTTAGATCCAGAATCGACAACTTCTGAAGAGCTTGGCTTGGCAATGACAGGGGAGAAGATTGCATGAAACTAAATAAAGTATTTTGGGCAATTGTTGCACCACTGGCGGCAATCGTAACTTCATTACTTTTTGTTAGTGGAATTTTACTTCTGAAAGGTAATCCGCCATACGAAACTCTTAAGACAATGATTGATTATGGATTTACTCCACGCAATATAGTAGCTGAGCTCAATATTGCTTCAAGTTATTACATTGCTGGAGTGGCCGCAGCTATCGGTTTCAAAATGTTGCTCTTCAATATAGGTATCGATGGCCAATATCGCATGGCAGTATTTTTTGCTGCCGTAGTTGGTGGGGCAATCACACTTCCACCCATCTTGCATGTAACTCTCATAATTATTGTTGGTGCTGTAGTTGGCGGACTGTGGGGAAGTATCGCGGGTTACCTCAAAGTGAAACGAGGAATTTCAGAAGTTATTAGCAATATTATGCTCAACGTTATTGCAGGCGGTCTTGTTGCTTTCCTTTTGCAACCTGGGCGCCTCGGAGAACAAGCCGAAGGTTCTAATAACTTGAATACGCCTATCCTTGCAACATCTGGTTGGATGCCAACAATAAAATTTCTTGATGGAGAGATTCATAGCTTTGTAATTATTTCTGTATTTATAGGAATCGGATTCTGGGTGCTACTCAATAAGAGTGTATTTGGTTTCAATTTGCGCTCAACAGGTATGTCTTTTCGCGCAGCACGAGCTGGAGGAGTGAATGCACCTCGAATGATTTTTGTAACAATGGCTCTATCGGGTGCAATAGCTGGCCTAACAGGTATGGGAACACTTTTGAGTGAGACTCACAGTTACAGCATCTCTTTTCCTGCAGGTTATGCACTAACTGGTTTAGCACTTGCCTTGCTAGGACGTAACCACCCAGTCGGAATCGCATTTGCCGCATATTTCTGGGCATTTCTTGATCGCTCAGCAGGGGTTTTGGATCTCAACGGTGTTCCTCGAGAAATTATCACAATTATGCAAGGAACAATCGTCCTCTCTATCGTTGTTGCGTATGAACTTATTAAACGAATCAATCAGAAGCAAGAACAGCGATTGGTTGGAAGCGCGAGCAATGAACAGATAGCGGCACCAAAAGTAGAGAGTGAGAAAAACTAATGAGCTCTCTTATAAAAAGTAAGTTAATAAAAAAAGTTTCTTCTCCATCACGAATCGCAATTATTGTCGCGGTAGTCCTCATCGTCGCATCTGTTGTGCGTCGAATAACTGGAGCTGACGACATTACATCTGCTGGCGCAACAGGTGCGACGCTACGTTTTACAGTCCCGCTTCTCATGGCTGGCTTAGGTGGTCTCTGGGCTGAGCGTTCTGGTGTTATCAATATTGGTCTTGAAGGAATGATGATTGCAGGAACGTGGATCGGTGCTTGGTTTGGTTTCCTACATGGTCCATTAGTTGGATTTATTTGCGCAGCTATTGGCGGAGCCCTGATTGGTCTTTTCCATGGATTGCTGGTGGTAAAGATAGGAATCGATCAGGCTGTATCCGGACTTGCAATTAATCTATTAGCACTAGGCACTGCGAGGTATCTATCAAGTATCTACTTTGCACCAAACGGAGGTGACATAAGTCTTTCTCCACAAGTAAAGCAACCAGGGGTATTCTCAATTCCAGGACTAAGCTCATTTCTTATCGATCTCAATTCAAAAAACATTATTATTATTTCAGATGCTGCAGGCATCCTCGGCGGCTTTGTCACCGAAGTTTCTTATGCAACAGTTCTACTATTCCTATTAGTTCCTATCTCAACGTGGGTTCTATGGCGTACACGTTTCGGGCTACGCTTGCGCTTCTGCGGTGAGAATCCAGTTGCAGCAGAATCACTTGGCGTAAAGGTTTTTCGCACTCGCTACATCGCACTAGCCATCTCAGGAATGTTTGCATCCCTTGGCGGTGCTTATTTATGTATGGTTTCAGCGAGTGTGTATCGCGAAGGTCAAACTGCAGGTCGTGGATTTATTGGCCTGGCAACTGTGATCTTTGGTAATTGGCGACCAACAGGTGTACTAGCCGGTTCTTTCCTCTTTGGATTCACTGATGCCTTGCGAGTACGCCAATCAACTTCAGTTCACGCAATACTTCTTGTCATTGTGATTCTGGGGCTCTTATTTGCAATGTGGAAGTTATTCCAACGCAACTACAAATTATTCGGAATTTCAGCCTTATCCTCCCTCATTGTTGGAGTGATATTCCTCAAAGTTCCAAAGATCCCAGACGAGTTTGTAACATTCTTCCCAAACTTGGCAACAATCCTCGTACTTGTCTTACTAGCGCAAAAACTTCGACCACCTGCAATGCTCGCAGTTCCTTACCGTGAGAGAGAAGAAGGACACTAGATGTCACAATCAGAATTTTGGGACTCATCTGTACTCAAAAGTTTGAAACCAGTATTAGAAAAATCAACTCTTGTTCGTGTCAACGAAGAGAAGATAGTCGAAGTTGCAAACTGGATGGCATATGAAGAATTTGCCAAACCAGATGGTTCAATGCTCTTTGATTTTGGTAATGATCCTGACTTTCTCATGGATTACACACTGGTAGTAAATACTCTGAACTTCGCTTTTACTGATTTCAAAACTGGCGTGAAATTTGAAACTGATTACATGGGCAAGAGATGGTGCGACAGTGAAGCAATGAATGCATGTCTACACCGCGCTCGGGCGGCAGGAATTCCTTTTTTCGAAGGTGAATACCTTGCGAAAATAACTCGTGAGGAGCTTGCAAAGGTATTTAGTGGAACTATTGAGATGCCTATGCTCGATGAGCGCGTAACTATTTTGCGCGCTGTCGGAGAGAAGCTTGTCGCAGATTACAAAGGAAAATTTCATAACTTTGTACGCTCGTGTGCACCTAAGCTCTATGCAAACGGTGATGGGCTTTTAGAGCGTCTTACAAAAGAATTTCCACGATTTGAGGATGTTTCGACCTACAAAGGTGATCAAATTCAGATTTATAAGCTTGCTCAGCTAGGTATTTGGATGATGCACCTAACGCTTGCACCACGTAAAGCGTGGAAATTAGAAGATGCACATTTGCTCACTGCTTTTGCTGACTACATTGTTCCAGTCGGTATGCGCGTAATGGGTATTTTTGAATACGCTCCAGAACTTGAGAAGCAGATCAATGGTCTCAAAATTGTTGAGCGAGACAGTGATGCTGAAATCGAAATTCGTGCAAATTCCCTCTACAGTATCGCTCGACTCACTGATGAGGTAAATACTCGCAGAAAGGGCTTGGAGCCCCTACTGATGCCTCAAGTAGATTTCCGACTATGGAAGTCGTACCACGCTACTCATTGGCCACATCACCTAACAGTTACAACGATGTACTAATTACATCTCCGATTGCCATTTGAGAAGGATTGCAAAGCCCTTCTCAAAGCTATCTACAACTTCTCCAACATCTTCTACGCACCCTCGCACGAAGAGGTTAATTCCTTTTCCATCAATCATGTTGCGATCACGGATAACGCGAGTATCAGTTACTAAACCGACTATTCCCTTTTTTGTTGAGTCTGTTTGCATCGCTGCCCAGAAAATCCCAATCTCTGATGCAGTTCCATCATCAACCATTGGTCCATCAAGGAGTGCGAGAACTGCATCAGCTTTGAGAACTTGTTCTGAATCAATTTTAAAAATGAATTCTGGAGTCACTGGATCTGGTAATGGAATCTCATGTGGAACAAAAACTTCCATCCCTGCTGCTCGCATTTTTGCTGCGCACTTATCAATAAAGTCTCTTTCATAGGGAGTAAAAAGTGGTCCTGCAAAATAAATGCGCATGTAAAAACTCCTAAGAAAGTATTGGTTTACCTAGACAGCAGTATGCCTTGCGACATAGACTTCTGCAATCGTTTACAGTTCTGAAACCGGGGATTGATGCTCAGTTCGTACGCGCAAATAATGCGCAAACCACATGCATTGGCGACCCTCGGATACGGTGCAATTGGGCGATTACCCCTTGCAATGAATCCAGTTGCAATAGTCCTTCTGATATCTGCGACAACTGATTCTTATGCATATGCAGGTTTAGCTTCTGGAAGTTATACATTAGCCAGCGCTCTTATCGGTCCTCGAATCGGAAGACTTGCAGATCTGCATGGAAGCCGCAAAGTACTTATCCCAATTACTTTAGTTCACATTCTTTCTATGTGTGCACTTATAAAATTTAGTTCTTCCTCAATTTTTTTGATTCTACTTTTTGCTGCTTCATCGGGTGCATCTTTGGCAAATATTGGAAGCTTTACTCGAACACGTTGGGGTCGCTCCCTTTCAGATAATAAAGAACTCAACTCAGCGCTCTCGATCGAATCTGTTCTAGACGAGTTTTCATTTGTTGCCGGACCGGCATGCGCAGGCTTGCTATTTGCAAAGTTTGGTCCAAAATTCGCATTGATTGCAGGGCTACTTTTCCTCTTTATTGGTGCATCAGGACTTTCACTAACAAGTAATAAGAATGATTTCTCTAAGAATCCTGAAGAACACAAACACGGATTACTAAAAATTGTTTTGGTCAAACCGCTACTGATCTCACTTGTTGCACTCGGTTGCATCTTTGGTGGAAACACTATTGCCGTTCTTGCAGTGGCTAAAGAGGCGGGTTTTGAAAGCCAAGGCGGTTTACTTATGGCAATCTATTCACTCGGAAGTCTTATTGCCGGCACGCTCTATGGCCTAAAGCATTGGAAAAGTTCAAATTCGTATCGCTATGCCCTTGCACTCTTCTTTATGACAATTGCAACATTTGCTCCAGCTATAATTCATATATATAGTGTTTTACCTTTTCTACTTATGATTTCAGGTGTAGCTATCTCCCCAACTCTTATTGCTGCTAACGCACTTCTCAAAGATATTGTTCCTAATGAGCGGCTAAACGAAGCTTTTGCATTCCTTGGTGGAGCGATTTCTATTGGTATCACTCTGGGAAGTGCGATCTCGGGAACCTTCGTTTCTATAACAGGTGCTTGGAATGGCTTCTATTTCGTCTCAGGATGCGCTGTAATTGCCACATGCGTTTCATTCTTTGGCTTAGTCGCCCAGAAGAAGGTTCTCATTCATGAATAAGCGCAGAATTATTTTAGATACTGACCCAGGGATTGATGATGCACTGGCATTTTTATTACTTGCCGCATCTCCTGAAATCTCCTTGGAAGCGATAACAGTCACACACGGAAATACGACAGTAGATAAGTGCGCAAAGAATGCGCTACAAATTGCAGAGCTTTGTAATTTAGTAAATGTTCCAATTGCACGCGGTGCTTCAGAACCGTTAGTAAAAACGCTTTCAGTAGCGGAAGAAACTCATGGTGATGGTGGGCTTGGTTACGCAGTACTGCCTGAGCCAGCCCTGAAGCTATCTGCTTCACCTGCTGTCGAACTCATCATCAACTTGGTTCATAAATATCCCCGTGAAATTACTCTGCTATGCATTGGTCCCATGACAAACCTTGCTCTAGCTATTTTGCGTGATCCATCGATAGTGCCATTAATAAAAGATGTTGTATCTATGGGTGGAACTATTCATGCGCCAGGCAATGCAACTCCATCATCGGAATATAACGTTTTCTGCGACCCACATGCCTTTGACGTTGTGATTCGAGCCGGCATAACTTTTACATTGGTTCCATTAGATGTCACGTATGAGTGCTTATTTCAGAAAAGACATATGGACCGCATCCAAAGCAAGAACCCAGCAGTTCGAAAATTCATTGATGATTCCACTCGTTTCTATATGGAATTTCATGATGAGTATCAAAGCATCGATGGATGTGCAATCAATGATCCGCTAGCTGCTGCACTTTTGATTAAGCCAGATTTAGTTGAATACGTTGATTATCACGTAACAGTTGAGCTAAAAGGGGACCATAATGTTGCAAAGACTTCGGCGGATCACTTCAAGGCAATGGGCAAAGCCTCAAATAGCAAGGTTGCAATGAAGGTAGATGTTGAAGCATTCATGGATTTCTTCATAGAAAGAGTAAACACGCTATGAGCAATTCAGATCTAAAACAACACCATATTCAATTACAAAAAGGTGATGTCGGCCGATATGTATTGCTTCCCGGAGATCCAGGTAGATCCGAAGTAATTGCTCAGCATTTGGATGGCGCTGTACATGTAGCTACAAATCGTGAATACGTTACATATACAGGGACACTAGATGGCGTAAGCGTTTCAGTAACATCGACTGGAATTGGATGTCCGTCATCAGCGATTGCCTTAGAGGAATTAGTACGCGTCGGGGCTGATACTTTTATTCGAGTCGGCACATCAGGAGCGATTCAACCCGGAACTAAGTCGGGAGATTTAGCAATTGTCACCGGTGCAATTCGTGATGAAGGTACCTCGATTCATTACTTACCAGTTGCATTTCCAGCACTCGCTGATTTAGAAATTGTTGCCGCGCTTCGAACTGCTGCACAAAAAGCGGGCCTGCCACATGCGCTAGGTATTTCTCAATCAAAGGATTCTTTTTACGGTGAGATTGAGCCAGAACGCTCCGGAGTTACAAGTCGACTTCTAGATCGCT
>Ga0214919_10006178_pt1 | contig 16565 bp, 13 predicted proteins | sample LL1503_MetaG_FD_177994 | JGI IMG/M metagenome (GOLD analysis project Ga0214919, IMG submission 177994) | Freshwater microbial communities from Lake Lanier, Atlanta, Georgia, United States - LL-1503 | ecosystem: Environmental > Aquatic > Freshwater > Lake | place: USA: Georgia | collected... | reverse complement strand
AATCGAGGCAGGGGCATCAGCTAGGTCATAGCCGCGCTTTCCTGTGGGGATTACAAAATTTGATTCATTGAGGTAGCCAAGATTGAAGGTGGCTGTGATGAGGTATTTGCCGTTAGGTAGGCGATCAATGGATGAATCTGTTGACTTAATCTCTACAGAGTTCCAGTTACCAACCCAGCCAATATTGATGGAGTTAGCTGAATAGCGGGTTCCTGTGCCATCAACTGTGATGAGTTGATCAAGTAGAAGGTTTGGACCAACTGCTCCGGTGATGAACTGGTTATTAATATTGATTCCATTTGATCCAACCGTTGAAATGCCCTTAGTGACGCGACCAATTCCCTGGATGCCATCTTTATCTGTGATGGAGAAGGCTGTTGGTAGTCCATCTTTATCTAGACCAAAAAATGAAAGTGCTGCGATTTTTGCGTAAATCGCTGCTTGCTGGGCCTTCTTAGCAGCAGCTGTTGCTGCAGCCTTTGCTGTAGCAGAGGCCTTTGCACTTGGTGCTGCACTTGGTGCCACAGATTCTGCAGCTGGGGCTGGTGCTTGAACTTGGGCAACAACTGGAGCAAGTGGTGACTCATTGCCAGTCATTGAGTTAAAGCCAAGGAAGGCGGTAATAACTAGAAGAAGTGAGAGGGCAGCCTTTGATGATTTTTGAGCAAGCTCTGCTGCTTTTTTGTATGTGGTTGAAAGGGCTTCGAGTGCGGTCAAGCCAGTTTCTTCATTAATAACAAGAGTAGAAAGAACCTTGCGCAGTGATGCGCGAGCGCGTGAAACGGTGTGACGGACGGCAGATTCCTTAATTCCAAGTTCGGCAGCGATCTCTTCTGTGCTGCGACCTTCCATTTCCCACATCACAAGAGCTGCGCGCTCTGCAGGAGAAAGCAGAGCAAGTGCTTGACGGATAATGGCTGCATCTTCGGCGGCAGAAATCGCAGCTGAGTGATCGCCATTGTTTTGCCAGGCTGCTTCAACCTCAGCTTGTGCATCATCGATGACGACAAGGTTGGGGCGGCGCCCTTCTGCACGGAAAAGGTCAATGCAAAGGTTTTCAATGGTGCGGTGTAGATAAGAGAGTGCGTGCTCTGCAGATTCAAGCTCTGGGGCTGCAAGCATGAACTTGATTAAGGCCTCTTGAGTAATTTCCTCAGCCTTGATTGAATCTTTTAATACACGGGAAGCGTGGGCATGAAGCTCTGCGCGATGCTCGGTATAGAAAGCACCGAGGTCGCCAATGGTCCACACACGTGGAGCCGAGCTTGATGGGGTCACTGAAAATTCCTGTCTGTAGAAGCGTCCTTCTATCTGCTTCTACGCTTTGACCGGTCATATGTAGCGAAGAACGGACAAAACGGACATATCACCAAGCCTTTACGCTCAGTAACACGCCTGAGCCTGGGGAAGCCGCCTGCTCAATGACCGATTTTAGTCTATGAAATGACCACTAATGACCATTAAAACGCACTTATTCCATATTTATATACAAGGACTAGACTAAGAAAACAATGAGCGCTCGCACACGCAAACCCCTCCAGCATGCCGAAGTCACGATCGAAGAGGTGGCTAAAGCTGCCAAGGTCAGTGCTGCTACGGTTTCGCGTGTATTAAATGGAAGCGCCAAGGTCTCACCGGCCAAAGAAAAGGCGGTGCGAAAGGCAGTTGCTAAATTTGGCTTCACCCCCAACGCCACCGCCCGCCGATTAGCCGGAGGCCGCAGTGGGCTTATTGCCCTGCTTATGGAAGAGTCGAGTGAGGAGTTTTTCCTTAATCCTTTCTGGGGCCAGGTGGTGCAGGGATTTTCAACCACCATCGCTGATGCTGGTTTATTGCCGTTGCTGCTGATTAGACCCAAAAATGGCGCAGAGGACACTCTCTTTTCCACTTTGCGGGCAGGCCAACTTGATGGAATTGCAATTTTTAGTTGGCACAGAGCACTAAAGAGTTTTGAGAAATTAATAGATCCAAATATGGCCGTTGTCTTTGGCGGAGATCTTGGCGGATCAAAGAAGTATCCCTTTGTCGATGTGGACAATGTTAAAGGCGGACAACTAGCAACCAAACACCTCATTGATAGTGGTTGCAAAAACATAGTAACCATCACAGGTGATTTAAAGCTGCAATCAGGTAGAGATCGTCTGGATGGATTTGAAAAAGCAATCTCACAGGCTGGTGTAAAGCTCAATGATGATCTTGTTCTCCACGGGGATTACACCCAGTCAAAAGCTGAAGACTTAACTCGTAAGTTAATTAAAAGCAAAATCAAATTTGATGGCATTTTTGCAGCTAATGATTTATCGGCTATGGGTGCTATTAACGTTTTATTGCAAAATGGAATTTCTGTGCCAGGCAAAGTAAAGGTTGTTGGTTTTGATGATTCACCTATTGCAATCAGGAATCAGCCGTCTATAACAACTATTAGACAACCTATCCGTGAACTCGGTGCACAAGTTGCCACAAGCCTGCTTGCCATCTTAGATGGGCAAGAAGTGGAAGATAAAGTTCTAGATGTGAAGTTAATTAAAAGAGAATCAACTGCGACTAAATAGCGGTATTGGCTGAAATTATCTCTTTATACTTCTTATAGCTCATCTTGGGTGTGCGCTCTAATGTTTGGTAGTCCACATGAACAATTCCAAATCTTTTTGCATAGCCTTCAGCCCATTCAAAATTATCCAGCAATGACCACGCAAAGTAACCCTTGACTGGAACTCCTTCAGAAATGGCTTGCTGGAGAGATTGCAAGTGAGCAACTAGATATGCAGTTCGTTTGGTGTCTAGTACTTCATTATTTACTTTGACATCATCATAGGATGATCCGTTTTCAGTAATGACTAGGTAAGGAATTTGCGGATAATCGCGATGCACTCGCCTTACGACATTACCCAAACCTTCTGGAGTGACCACCCATCCCATTGCAGTTAAATCTGCTGCTAAATGTGCTGGGGCTGAACCATCAACGCGCTGTGGAAATGGCATAAAGCCACCTTCAATTGCTGGCTTGTCCTCTTCTCGAGGTGAGCGCACAAATCCATCACAGTAATAGTTAATTCCTAGAAAATCTGTTTCTACTTTGAGAAGTTTTTCATCTCCAGCAAGAAAAACAGCACTGAGTCTTTCACCATAAGCACTTACTAGATTGCTTGGGTAGTTACCTGTTAAAAATGCTTCAGTCCACCAGCGGTTCAGGTTTGCATCAATTAAACCTGCAAAATCGACAACTTCTTGATCAGTTGGCGATTCATTATGAACGTTGTTCATATTCACAGTTAAACCAACTGTTGCATTTGCTCGCACTGATTTAATTGCATGCACGGCTGCGGCGTGGGCTAGAGCAGTGTGGTGACTTGCAGCTACAGCCAAGTTAAAATCTTTTTTACCTGGAGCATGCACTCCATTTGAATATCCAAGCCAAGAAACACACCATGGCTCATTGAGAGTGATCCATGTGTTGATGCGATCGCCAAAAGCTTCTGCGCATGCCTTTGCATAGTGTGAAAATGCATCGACTATGCCGCGGCTTGCCCAACCACCTTTATCTTCTAAAGCTTGTGGTAGGTCCCAGTGATAGAGCGTCACCATAGGTTCGATATCAGCAGCTATGAGTGCATCTATTAGGCGGTTATAAAAATCAAAGCCACGTTCTTCGCGAACGTGATCTCCCTGTGGAAATAATCGAGGCCAGGAAATAGAGAAGCGATATGCACTCACCCCTAGATTTTTCATTAAGGCAATATCTTCTTCAAAGCGGTTGTAGTGATCGCAAGCAACATCACCAGTATCACCATTTACGACTTTGCCTGGAGTCTTAGAAAACACATCCCAGGTGCTAACCCCACGTCCATCCGTATCAAATGCTCCTTCAATTTGGTAACTGGCAGTTGCCGTTCCCCAAGTGAAATCATTTGGAAAGTGTGAACTCATATGCGCGGGTTCCAATCTGAGTTAAGTGCGGTTTACTCTTATACGCTTGCAATAGGTCGCCAAAAGCGATTACATACTGCCAGTGAAAGCGCTTTCACAATATTATCCCTTTTTTGAGAAATAGTCATCTAGAGGAGAAAAATGACCAGTCCTACCTTGGCTCTTTTATGGTCTGAAGAGTTTGCAGATCACGAAGATGGCCAGCTGAGTAGAGACACCTGGAACTTTGATATCGGGGATGGTTCCCACGTTGGCTTGGTGGGCTGGGGAAATAATGAACTTGAGTACTACACCCAGGAAGCGGTCTCGATTCACTCAAATTTGATTATCTCGGCGCAAAAGCAAAGCGCAAACACCGATCTTCAGTGTTACTACGGTCCAGCGCAATGGACTAGCGGAAAAATTCATACAGCCGGAAAAATTGGATTTAGGTATGGCCGCATTGAAATTCGTGCAAAAGTTCCATCAGGTGTTGGCACATGGCCAGCGCTGTGGTTGCTTGGTAAGAATTTACTAGAGGGAACCACTTGGCCACATTGTGGTGAGATTGATATTTTAGAAACAACTGGCGCAAATCCATTTCAGGTTCAAGGCACCATTCATGGTGATGGGTATTGTGGTGAAGAAGGTTTAACCAAAATAATCCAATCAGATAAGAAATTATCTGAAGATTTTCATACCTTTGCCATCCAGTGGCTACCAGATCAAATCGAATGGTTTTTTGACGGGGAGTCATACAACACTCTTAAGAAAAGTGATACTGATGCAATTGGAAGTTTGTGGCCATTTAATCAAGAGTTCTATTTAATTATGAACTTGGCCATCGGTGGGTGGTTTGCTGGAGATGTTGATCCAGATTTAGAAAATGCAGAACTACAGGTTTCATCAATAAAATACTATTCCGTTGATGGAGTTGGTGACCTTATCCTGCATTAATGCTTGATTACTTCTCCAACACCATTAATAGTTGAGAATCTAATCCAGTCAAAACTCATACTCGCTTGGTTCAATCCTGATTCAATGGGACCGCCGAAGTTGCCGCCCATTGCCAAATTCATAATTAAGTAGAACTCATGGTCAAAAACCCAGTCTTTATCGAGCTTTTGTTGACTTCCATAGAGCACGCCATCTAGATACCAATCGATTTGATCCGGTAACCAATCAATGGCATAGGTGTGGTATTCATCGACAAATCCTTTTGGCATATCCACGCTAGTTCCACGTCCTGCTGCATCTGAAATTAAACCGTGAAGATATCCATAACTTAAATTCGGAGTTTTTCCTAATAGTTCAGTAACATCAATTTCTCCACACCAAGGCCAACGTCGATCATCAATGTCTGCACCCAGCATCCAAAAAGCACCCCAAGTTCCTGCGCCTACTGGGCCTTTTATTCGTGCTTCAATTCGTCCGTACTTGAATCCTACTTTTCCTTTAGTGATGTATTTAGAACTTATCCACTCACATGGCGCTTTGTAATAACACGTATATTCACCGGCGCCGGTAGTTGTTGCATCAATCTTGAGTGCGCCTTCTGAAGTGATTTTTGCCAAAGTGGGAATGTAATACTGGCGTTCTTTATTTCCCCAACCGGCGCCTGCTGCAGCCTTAGTTCCATCGCCATTCTCAGGAAGCCAAATTGAACTATCAGGAGCCGACCCAGAACTTAAATTAAATTCATCTTGCCATACCTGAACATAATTTCTTTTAACAACTGGGATATCGATTTCATTTGAATCAACCTTATTGTCTAAAAAGCCTTTAGCGCTGTATTTTGCATTTACATAAATCTTGAAGCCTTGATCGGCTGTAGCTGGAGAATACGTATTTGATTTTGCGCCAGCTATATCGATTGGTCCTTTGTACCACTGGTAGGAAACTTTGGCGTTTTTCGGTGAAAATGATCCCGGTGTAACTACGACTTTATTTCCACTAGCGTCTGCCAATGTAACAGTTGGTTTTATGTTCACTATTACTTGACCGATTTTGGCTATAACCGATGACGCGCTAACTCCGCCGGCGGTTACTTTGAGTTGAATACTTTGATTTTTCTGCTTCGTAGTAGCTTTAAATGAAGATTTAGTGGCCCCAGCAACTGCTTTACCATTTACAAACCATTGAAACTTGGGGCTTTGCAACCCTCCCAAAGCTTTAGTGTCGGCGCTAAAACTTAAGCCAGAAGTATCTGAATAACTCATTTGCGGTTGCATGGCTATGTCAGCCTGGGCAGATATGGGAGCTAATGCGCTAAGAAAGAAAATGGAAACAAGAAATGCCAACAAACCTGTACTTTGTTTTGTTGGCATTTCTTATCTCTTCCTAATTACTTCGCTATAACTTTAGACGTGTAAGCCTTGCCATCAACAGTCACGGTTACAGTCTTAGCACCAGCGCTTACCTTAACTGGAACAACTTGTAGAGCTGAAGAGAGTTTTACAGAAGTGTTTTTAGCACCTGTTACAGCTACGGTGGCACTCTTTCCGGAAGCGCCAGCAATAGCAACAGAGACAATGAAATCTTTTCCAGATTTAGCTACTGAAGTTGTAATTCCTCTGTAGTAATGGAACTCAACGCCTTCTGCTGAAACTGGGGTAGAACCGGCAATTTCAGGGGTTAAAGTTGCAAACGCTGAACTTGAAGAAGGCATTGCAGCTGTTGGTGATGTTGGGGCAGCATTTGGCTTTGTATCTGTGTTTTTCACAGTAAAGGCTGCATAACCGAAGGCATCTGTAGTTGCAACCAGCGTTGACTTGCCTGCATTGACTTTCAAAGTGACTGCCTTACTTGGAACTGCTCGCCCATCATCACCAGTGACTTTGTAAACAACAATTACATCTCCACCTAGTGGTGCATATGCCTGCTTGAGGTTTTTGCCTGCATCAACAACTGAATTTGTTGCATCTAACTTTGGAGAAATTAAAGTGATTGTTGGCTTTGTAGCCGCAACAACAATGGGAGTTTTTGGCTTGAAATAGTGGAATTCACTAATGACTGAGTGATCTCCTGGTTCACTATTTACCTCAGGAAGCATCTGTGAATGCAAGCGATCGAGCTTATCTTCACTAAAGATTGGCTTAGATGTGTAGGACTCTGGTTCTGGCTCAGCTGAAGACTCTAGATCCAAATTCTTCACAGCAAAAGTAACATTTCCGAAGGCATCAGTACGGTGAATCACGTTTGCCTGATCAAATGGTGGACGATCAATTCCCTTTGTCTTAACACCATCTACTTCAACAATTGAAGCTGCTTCGCTATAGCCCTTATTAACACGCAGATTAACTGGGGTAAAGGCAAGTGGTTTTCCATTTTTATCTTTGACGTTATAGGTCAAGTTAATTGTTGATCCCACTGGAGCAAAAGAAACTTGGAAAACAAGGCCGGACCCAAACCAGCCTTTTGCAACCCATCCATCTGCCATTTGCTGATTAACTTTTGCATCCCAAGTATTTGTTGCATCAAGGAATGGTGCTTGCAGGGTTATGACAGCATCTTTTGGGCCACCTGTTGCAGCATTTGCTGCATATAGGCCAATAGGTGAAATAGCTAGTGCCATTGCAAGAATGACTCCGAGGTGGGTGCGCAACTTAGACATAGGTATGCCTTTCAGACTGGAAGTGGTGGTGGGTTTAAACATTAGCCTTTGACTGCTCCATCCATGACACCGCTGACTAAGCGGCGACCGACGAAGATGAAGAGAATCAAAAGTGGCGCAGTTGCTAGAAAAGCACCGCCCATTTGTAGTGCGTAATCAAGACCATAAAGTGGCTTAAGTTGTGTTAACGCAACTTGAAGAGTAAAACGCTCAGGTGATTGCAAAACAATTGTTGGCCACAAGTAGTCATTCCATGCAGCCAAGAATGCAAACAACCCAAGAACAAATGCACTTTGACGAATACTTGGTAGAACTATGCTCCAGAAAACTCTTGGGACAGATGCTCCATCAATGCTTGCAGCTTCTAGGATCTCGTTTGGAACTTGTGCATCGATAATTTGACGCATCCAGAACACACCAAAAGCAGTAACAAGTGCGGGAACAATTAATGCATAAAGGGTATTAACCAGATGCAGCTTATTTGCCATAATAAAGAGGGGGACAATTCCAAGTTGGCTTGGCAACATCATGGTCGCAACTACGAAAAGAATAGAAAATCTGCGGCCCTTAAAGTGCAGTTTCGCGAAAGCAAAGCCGGCAATTGCAGAAAAGATCACTTGTGCTACCGCAATGGCGATACCGACAATGAAGGTATTTGTTAAAGCTTTTGTAAAATACACACCCTCAGCAGTTAAGACCTTGTGTGCTACTTCCATAAAGCGCGGACCTGGCACTAATGAAGGTGGAGATTTTGAAATTTCGGCATCAGTATTGGATGAAACAATAAACATCCAATAAAAAGGAAAAATAGATAGGAATGTAATCAAAGCCAGCATTGTGTAGTGAAGCTTTGAAGTCTTTTGCCATTTAGGAATAGTGCGCTTCATCGGCCACCCTCACCTGAGATTTTACGGGTGATTACAAAGTTAATTGCAGAGATAATCAATACAATCACGGTAATAGCAATTCCAATAGCTGCGGCATATCCGTACTTGTTATTTAGGAAAGCTTGGTTATAGAGGAACAAAGTTAAGGTCAGGAACTGCTTAGTTGATCCACCGTCAGCAGCCAATTGCTGGGGTTCAGCAAAGACTTGTAACCCTCCGATGGTGCCAACAATGAGCACGAAGGTGATTGTGTTCTTTAAAGAAGGAAGGGTCACAAATAGGAACTGTTGCCACTTTGATGCACCATCAACAGATGCTGATTCATAGAGCTCATCTGGAATTGCCAGCATTGAAGCTAAGAAAATAAGAGTGTTATAGCCAACCCAGCGCCAAGTAATCATCGTGGCAATTTGAATATGGCTAGGAATAATCCCCTCAATGAAGTCAATGTGGTCAACACCAGGAATTAAGCCAAGGACTCCATTAATAAGACCATAATCACGGCCAAAGAGTTGCTGGAAAACAATAGTAATTGCGATAACTGAGGTGATATTTGGGACCAGCAGAATTGTTCGCCAAAAGGATTTACCTTTTAAACGTTTGTTTCTAAGAATTGCAGCCAAACTAATAGCCATAATCATCTGTGGGAAAGTAGAAAGTGCCCAAATGCTAAATGTATTTCTTAAAGCTAACCAAAAATCAGAATCTTGAAGCAGAAAGATAAAGTTATTTAATCCATTGAATTCAGATTCGCCAAGTGGATCCCACTTAAAGAAGGCGATATAAACGGAATAAACAACTGGGGCAACGCCAAAGATTAAGAAGATAAGGAAAAATGGCGCAATGGCCGGATAGCCCCACCGCCCATCTAAAGATGCAATGCCAGGTAGCGGCTTCTTCTCTTTTTTCTTTCCTGATTTCCAAGGAGTAAGGGGCGCCCTAGAGCGCCCCTTACTATCCTTAATCAATGTCATCAGATAATCTCGTTAGTTTCTAAAGAGCTTATCAATATCTGAAATCACTAATGCATAAGATTTTTCAGATGTCATCTTCTTAGATGCAACTCGGCCAAGACCTGCACCAAATGTTGAATCAATCTTGCGCTGTAGCTCACCTTCAAAGATTGGCTTTAGCTTTAAAACACCCTTTGTATAAATCTGACCCACAGGTGCGTTACTAAAGAACTCATCTCTGTAATCAAGAAGGGCAGCATCGTCATAGAGAACAGAAGTTGATGGGAAAAGACCATAGGTCTTGAAAACCTTCAACTGTTGTTCTGGAGCTAAATACCAGGTTAAGAAGTCATAAGCTGCTTGCTTATTCTTTGAATAACTAGGAATGGCAAGTTCTGTTCCGCCTTGATTTCCTCCACCCACAGGTAGATCTGCAATATCCCACTTACCCTTTGTATCTGGTGCCTGCTTTTTAATGTAATCAAGCATCCAGGCTGGTGCCAAAATTGTTGCCATTGCACCCTTATTCATACCGATATTCCAGTCTGATGTGAACTGGCCTAGTCGAGCGCCAATGCCGGCATTGAGTGCTTTAACAGTTGTGTCCCAAGCTTTTTTAATCTGAGGATTTGTCTTATAGACAAGTTTTCCTGCATCAGTTCCATCAGGTTGGTAGTACTTAACTGTTCCTTGATTCATCACAGCGGCATAAATTGAACCCGCATCATCAATGAAACCTTTATTTAATTTCTTCTCTGCTGGAGTTAACTTTGCAACATACTTTTGGCCAACCTCAATGAACTTTTCCCACGTTGGCCATAATTTGCTTACTGCCACACGATCAGTTGGTAGTCCTGCTTTCTTAAATAGATCTGAGCGATATGCAACTTGTAATCCGCCCACATCTGTTGGAATTCCAATGACGCTGTCGTTAAATGCAACGCCTTGCTCCCAACGCCAAGGTAGGTAATTCTTTTTAATGTCATTTGCAGAAAGCCCAGCTGCAACACCGGCTGCGGCATTTGTATCTGAAGTCTTCATTGCTCGAAGGTCTTGGAAGCAGTTAGGGCGATTACCTGTGCGCCAGTAGCCTGAGTAAGGAACCTCAAAGGCAATGATGTCTGCAGGTCCACCTGTTTGGCAGGAGAGAATGGTCTTTTGATGCAATGGGTCTACATCGTTTTTGATAGGAATGATTTTAATTTCAGGATGAAGTTTCTGGTACTCACGCTGCAAACCTGGCTGAATAACTTCGCCAAAGGTCCAGATTGTTAGGTTGATTTGGTCAGCTGCTTTTGCAGGTACGGTCAACAACCCTGCAGAAACTGCTAGCGCAACTATTGCCCCAAGAAATGCTTTTCTGCTGCTCAACTTCTTCATGTGTGGAACCCTTCAATTATCAAAGACCTGACATCTGGCAAGCCAAGAATAAAACCTTAAAACTCTCCGGATAACTCTCGTCCTCGGGGGTTTCCATGAAAGCGGTTTCAAGGTACGCTATTTAAGCCTTTAACGCCATTTGGCGCAAGCGTAATATAATTAAAATTAGGTAACGATGAGGAGCTAGTGATGGCCTACAAGAAGAGCGTTGTGGCACCTGCCAGCGCTCTTGTTGCCTTCTGTGTTGGCCTGGCTTTTTTGGTCAATCCCGTTGCCCAGGCCGCCCCAAAGAAAACTCTAAAACTTTTATGGGCAGATGAGTTCAACGGCAAAAAAGGATCTGCCCCATCAGCTAAAACTTGGGACCTTGAGGTTGGTGGCGGGGGTTGGGGTAATTCTGAACGCCAGTACTACACAAACAAGACATCTAATGCATCCATGGATGGGTCTGGGCGTTTAGTTATAACTGCCAAACGAATTTCTAATGAATATGCAGAGCAAGTAGGAAATGAACCTGGAACAGAAGACATTCTTAATCGCTGTTCAGAGTGTCAATTTACAAGCGCACGCATGAAGACAGCTCGCAAAATTGGCTTCATGTATGGCCGAGTTGAAGCTCGCATGAAATTGCCGCAAGGAATTGGAACATGGCCAGCTTTTTGGATGCTTGGTGGTGATCTTCTAGATGGTGTGCCTTGGCCAGAGTGCGGCGAAATCGACATCATGGAAGCTCGAGGGGATTATTCTGAACGAGCAACTTCTGCAATTCACGGTCCAACCACACCTGATGGGGCTGGCCTTGGAACACAATTTTTAAACTATGCCCCTCTCTCAGATGGCTACCACACTTATGCAATCGAGTGGAAAAAGAATTCCATTGACTTTATTGTTGATGGCAGAGTTAATGGAACCGTTTCATCTCAAGATACAGGAGCTCGTGGTTGGGTCTTTAACCAAGAGTTCTTCATTATTTTGAATCTGGCTATGGGTGGTACATATGCTGGCGAGTACATCGACCCATATCTAAATCAAGCACAACTTAATATTGATTACATCAGGTTTTATTCTGTAAACGGCGTTGGAAAAGTTATCAAACACTAACTTAATAAGGAAATAGGAGCCCTAAATGATGTACAAATCTCAGGCAAAGAAGTTCTTGGGTGGGATGGTGACCCTTGCCCTCTTGTTAACTAGTGGATTGATCGGAGAAAACGCATCACAGGCTGCTGGTTTACCTACAGTCCGCGTTGTATCTCCAGATTTCAATTCTCAAAATGAGACCTTTGCATCTGATGGTTTAGGTCAGTACTACGCAGCCGGTGGTCGCAGCTTCTTCAAATATGTAGGTGCAGGATCAACAATCACAATCACATATATCGTAACAAGCGATGGAACGGCACCTGCTAGTGATAAAACCATCAACTTTATGGTTAACGCCCCATACAGCGGATCAAAAGCGACATGGGAAGTTAATGGAAAATCTGTTGGGGCTTCTCAGGATTCAGCAACTGGTTACGGACTATTAGTCACTGGCAAAACTAACTCAGAAGGCAAGGTCTCTTTTACTATCAAGAGCACTGAAACTGCTGCAAATGCTATGGCTATCCCTTCATCTGAAACACAACCTCGCGCAACAAGTGGTCGCCTTTATGGAAACATGAAGGCTGTTATTGATGGTTTGACAGACATGCAACAAGTCGTTGATCTTCTAACTTTTGATATTACAAAAGCAGCTGCAGAAACCTTGCCTGCAGGGGGCACAACTCCTACCCCAACACCAACAGCAACTCCTACCCCAACACCAACACCTACCGTTGTTGCGCCAAAGTTGCTTCCATCAATGCGCTTAGTCTCACCTGCGTATGGACCAACAAATAGTGTGGATACAACTGGAGATATTGCGCAGTATTACTCAGCAAAGACGCGCGCTTACTACACATACATAGCAGCTGGTTCAACTCTTACTTTGAAATATTTGGTAACTAAAGATGGAACTACGCCTCTTGCAAATACTGAAGTAACGCTGCAGATTAATTCTCCATACAGCGCTTCAAAAGCGAACTGGCTTGCTGGAACAACAAAGGTTGGCGTGCCAACATCAGAATCTGCTTCAGGTGCTGATCTAAAAGCCAAGACAAATGCTGCAGGTGAAGTTACATTCACAATCAAGAACACCGACACAACTGGTACAGAGGCTGCTCCAGCATCACCTAATGCAATGGCACCTAAGGTTCGCTTGTATGGAACCTTCAAGGCTGTTATTCCTGGATATGGGGATAAAGAGGCAGATGTTGATCTTGTTACATTTGATGTTTATGCCTCAGCTAAACCTGTTGTGAAAGCAACAACCATTACATGCGTTAAGGGAAAGATAACCAAGAAGGTCACTGCCGTGAACCCAAAGTGTCCTACTGGATATAAAAAGAAGTAAAACTTCTCTAAAAACTCCCGGTCACCTTCATTGGTTGGCCGGGAGTTTTTATTTGGTGTAAACCTGACCCTGTCCATTTAACTGATAGCTACGGACCCAATCAATAGTCATAGTTGATGATTGCAAGTTTTCCCAGGAACCACTAAATGTAGAATTTACTGCGTTGTTTAGAATTAAGAAAAACTTCTCATTAAAACTCCAATACCCACCTAGGGTTTGAGGTGTTGTGGTTGAAATCAATCGACCATCGACATAGTAGGAAATTGAGTTTGGTAACCAGGCCAGGGCGTATGTATGAAAATCAGCGCTTACATCTGCCCCAACATCAAGGGCTGCGACCTTATAAAAGTGATTAGAACAGCATGTGTTAATTGAGTAATTAGTTGAATAATGAGTTGCAGCCGTAGTTGTCCGTGGATCATCGCCATGGATTTCAGTGATATCCATTTCACCAGAGAGTGGCCAGCCCACCTGGTTGATATTGTCTCCAAGCATCCAAAAAGCAGGGTGATTGCCACTACCAACAGGCATCTTGATGCGGGCTTCGATAAAGCCGTATTGGAATGAAACTTTTCCGTGAGTATCAAATCGACCGCTCACAAATGCACATCTCTCTGTAAGACATTTGCCAGCATCACTTGGTAGCCCACTAGTTATTCGAGTAGTTGATATAACTGCTGCTCCATCCTGGCTCCCATCAAGTTTTACGGCAGATGGTGCGTAGTAGATAGCTTCAGCATCAAAACAGGCGCCGCCACCCATAGCTTCTGGAGTTCTATGACAGTTGCGTGCACTCCAGTTTTGATTATTTATTGATGAATTCTTACTGCCCTTAAAGTCATCTCCCCACAGGAGTGTGCCTATTGTTAATCCTGGGATCTTTGGTCGCTCTGCTTCAAATTTAGCCGCGGCTTCCTCTTTAGCTTTTAGCTCAGCGGCAAGCCTTGCTTCTTCTTCTCTTGCTTTGAGTTCAGCGGCTGCCTTGGCCTCTGATGCAGTCTTTGCGCGCAATTCTTCGGCTGCTTTGATCTCACCAGCTAACTTTTCTGCTGCAATCTCTTCCCACGTTTGCCCCTTAAAGGCGGGCTTTATTTTCCAGACAAGCTTCTTGCTCACATATGAGCAGATGTAGTTTTTACCCGAAATGACTTGTGTAACTCCAGCCTTCTTACAAGGGCTTCCAGCAACGTTTTTTAGGGCAGCCTGTGCTGAGTTAGAAAGTAGAACAGCAATCAGTGTTGCCGTGATTACAACGACTTTCTTAGGTGAAGGCATCTGCATTGAATATGAGCCCCTCATCTACTACATAAGTAAGTTAGTAGAAATTACCCGAGATAGTTGTGTGGGCCCAGACGGGCTCGAACCGTCGACCCACGGATTAAAAGTCCGTTGCTCTACCGACTGAGCTATAGGCCCCACTAGGACGTAATCGTATCGGAGATTTGATTGAGCCCATGCCGGCTATCTACCGTTGGCTGCACGCGCTAAACGATCACGAATTGCCACGGCTATTCCAATCCCAATCGGCTGCACTACTACTACTTCAGATAATCCTTGCGCATCAGCTTGGCGAAGTGCGGAATAAAGCACTCTTGCGAACTCTTCATCATCGCCTGGTGCGGCCAACCGAATAACCCCTTCTGGGGTTTGAATTTTGGCGTGAGCAATAAAGCCTTGTCCGGCAATTGGAGTCTCACGCAATAAAACCTTTGCAAGTGGTGCATAGTGATTTTCTAGTGAACCACTCACGCGGGGAACCGACAAACTTTGCGTAATTTTCAATCCGGTGCATTCCTCAATCATGGCCGCATTAATCGCACCTGGACGCAAAACGTGAGGCGAAGATCCTGTGCAATCAATAATCGTTGATTCAACGCCAACAGTGCAGTCACCTCCATCAAGGACCAGATCACCTTGCGTTAAGTACTGACCTAACTCTTCAATGACTGCGCCTGCGTTAGTGGGTGAAACATGGCCAAAGCGATTTGCACTAGGAGCTGCAATACCCATGCCCCCTACTTTTTCAAACTCTTCAAGAAGTGCAAGGGCTATAGGGTGATTAGGCACTCTGAGGCCAACACTGTCTTGCCCACCAGTTATAAAATCGGCAGCTAACTCACTTCTCTTTACAACCAAAGTCATTGGCCCAGGCCAAAATGTGCGAGCAAGAGCAATTGCATATTCAGGGACTTCGCTAGCCCAATGAGCAAGACTATTCATAGAAGCAATATGAACGATTAAAGGGTGATCGGCTGGGCGAGCTTTTACTGCATAAATCCGTGCAACAGCCAGGGCATTACAAGCATCTGCGCCCAATCCATAAACAGTCTCAGTGGGAAAAGCCACCAAGTCTGCTGCCAGTAAATGAGCAGCTGCTGCTCTTATGGCATCTGCTGTGCAGTTAGAAAGGAACTGGGATTGGCTCACCTTCTAATTCTCTCACTTTTCTCAGCATTAATTAACATTAATCCCAATCCATAAGCGATAATAGATACATGAAACTCACACCATTTCGCACCATCGCAGCCTTAGTAATCTCTTTCTGCCTAATAAGCGGGGCGATCATGGCCATGCCGGCATCGGCAGCAGATTCCCGATACATCACTATTAGCGCCTCTGGTTCAACCAGTGTTGTTCCAGATGCAGTGCGGATAAATGCAACAGTCTCTGTTCTTGCAAGTTCAAGCAAAGGTGCACTCAGTACTGCAGGTACAACTTCTAATGCTGTGCGCTCAGCGCTCACTGCAAATAAGGTAGCAACTAAGGATATTGCAACACAATCAATTACTGTTTACCCAGAGTATTCATACCCAGCCTCTGGTACACCAACTCTTTCTGGCTACCGCGCAACACAATCTTTTGATATCACTGTCCGCGCAGCAACAAAAGCTGGAGCAGTAGTCGATGCCATTGTTGAAGCCGGTGGAGATAATCTTCAAATTAACGGCGTTAGTCCTTTTGTGTTAGATGATAGTAAAGCAACTGAAGTGGCACGTGCAGCTGCAGTTAATAAAGCAAAAGCAAAAGCAGCATCGTATGCAAAATTACTAGGTGTAAAACTTGGTCGAGTTATCTATCTCGATGAAACTTCAACACCTACTCCATATCCAATCTATGCAGCCAGTGCTAAAGCTGACTCTGCAACAACTGTTGATCTCGGAGAACAAAAAGTGACTGTTTCAGTCACTGCGCGCTGGTCAATCGGTTAATAACTCACCTGTAATTCGTCGATATTGCGCCCAATTATTGCGGTTTGGTTGCCTGCATAAAGGCGGGTAAGATTGCCAAGCCTTGAAACGTCCCCATCGTCTAGGGGCCTAGGACATCGCCCTTTCACGGCGGTAACACGGGTTCGAATCCCGTTGGGGGCACGCACGAAATGTAGTAACGGCTTT
>Ga0214919_10006177_pt1 | contig 16566 bp, 22 predicted proteins | sample LL1503_MetaG_FD_177994 | JGI IMG/M metagenome (GOLD analysis project Ga0214919, IMG submission 177994) | Freshwater microbial communities from Lake Lanier, Atlanta, Georgia, United States - LL-1503 | ecosystem: Environmental > Aquatic > Freshwater > Lake | place: USA: Georgia | collected... | reverse complement strand
CAATCAATATATCAACAGTTCAGTAAACGCCAATGAGTATCTTGGTCCCTTGTTTACCAACATGGATGACTTGGTAACTGCCAACATTGCCAGTATGACCACTGACTTGCCTAATTTTGGTGTGGACCTGGCCAATCAAGGCAACTTGTGGAACATGAGCAAGTTGGATTTGTATGGTACACCTGCAGGGCTATTACAACAAATATCTGCCTTGGCCGGTATCCGAGGACGCACAGTTCCTGATTTGCAAAATGCCTTGATCAGCATGGGACTATCGGCTGCTGACATTGCTAATCTAGTGAATGACAATCGTGTGGGACTAAACAATTCCACGGGCCTAACACAAAATGAATTTGATAAACTACAGTTATTGGCATATAATGCCATGACTATGATATCAGGAGATGCGTTAACACAAATATTAGATATACTAGGTGTGACCACTCCGGGAATTGACAGTCTTGATGACTTGTTGAATCCTGTGATTATGTTTCCATTAAGTTATGCGTCGTTACAAACTCCTAGTCCCAACGGTCCTGTGCCAATCTTTAACTCAACTGGTGCAGTGAACTCTAGTATCACGCCTATAGTCAACAGTTACTTGCCCACATCATCAGGGTGTGATGAGTTAGGTAAGGTTATTCCACCCGCACAAGCCACCGCCAACAAGGCCATCCAGGTGGCCTTCCAACAAATCAACAACATACCTAACTCTACATTGCCACGCTTGGCAGATGCAGTGCTAGGCAATACCAATAATCCTTGGACAGTGACACAACCTTACTTGGCCAACGCAGTGGTCAGTACCGGTGCTCCTGTGCCCAGTTACTATCGTGCCACTGTGGATGTACCTGCTGGTACTGACATCAACAACACTGCTTACTGGGCACCTACTACACTGGGCGGCCTTAGTACCATGGCTGACTTGCCACTGATACAGGCACAGACCACACCAGTAGATCCATCAGTTACTGATTACGTCACAACCACAATGGCCACAGGCACAGGACCCAACGGTACTATTACCACCTATGATGTACTTGGGTTAGCATTAGACGCAGACAATTTTGCTGCCAGACTCACTGATGTGGCTGACATCATTGACGGCCTTGGCACCGGCTTAGATGATTTATCTCAAATCTATATTGACATGTTGAGTACGGCAAACGATGCTGCCATGATAACACTCATTGCCAACGCCAATGCAGAAATAGCAAGTATCAGTTCGGTACATCCTGCTCAAGTGGAAACAATGAATACAGCATGGACTTATATGGCCAATCTAATGAACTTGAGTGCCAAGTATACTGATCAATCCGGCATTAACTATTTCCTCTTACAACCCGGTGACAAAAACAGCGTGTACAGTTTTGTACAAAACTTGCCGTATTACGGACTACTCACAGCCAATGGCGATGCGGCTGAGTTTTTGGAGAACATCGCTGATACCACAACCCTAGGTGGGCAAGCCATCGTGGGTGCCATGCGTGAAGGTCGCAACAATGCAAGATTGAGTGCGGCCGGCTTGTATAACACCAATCAGATCCCTAGCAATCCTGAGATAGCACCAATTCCGGTAATTGATCCAGTTACCTGATCAAATCGGCTATTTTGAGGTTGATTTTGTATTGACTTAGTACAAACACGCATATATAATACAGATTGACTCGCGTCATTCTACTTTTAAAAGGAAAAACTAAATGAAGAAAATCTTCGCAATTTTGGCTTTGGCCATCACAGGTACCGTATTTGCCGCTGACAGTGTCACTGTCGAAGGCCAACGCATTAACAATGCAGGCGCCGCCGCTCAACAACAATATGTTTTGGGTGTTAAAAAAGAGTTCGGCAGTTTTGCCGGCGATTTGGCATTCTCTAATGCACAAACTGAAGGTACCAACTCTCTAAGCACACGCTTGGAAGCAGGTGCTACAGTTAACGGTCCTGTTGGATTGTATACTCGTGCCGCATATGGCCAAAAGTATTCTAATACAGCAGACTTTGCATACTACTCAATTGAGCCAGGTGTTGCTGTTGCAGTTCCAGGTGTTGCAGGTTTAACTGCTAAAGTTGGCTACCGTTGGCGTTCGGCATTTGATAGTGCAAATAATGATCAAACACATACAGCCCGTTACTCATTGGCTTATGCATTGAGCAAAAACGACACCGTTGCTGTCAAATATGATCGTGTTCAAGGCGATAGTAACCAAAAGGTTGTTGCAGTAGCATACACACGCGGTTTCTAAAAAGTAATACTTTAGTACTACACAAGCCCTGCAGTTTTGCGGGGCTTTTTTATGGTTGACCGATATTTCCCATTTTGCTATAATATGCACATGTTCAGTAAAAAGGAGTTGGAAATGCGCGAAGCAATTCTTGCAAAATTAGCCGAAGTTGAAACCATGCTAGACGAATCCTCTTGCAGTGGCGACCAACTGGCAGAATGCGGTCAAGTGTATAGAGACATCATGGACAAGTTGTCCGCACTCTCACAATCTGTACACTACTACGTCGATTGACCAATATTTCCCAATTTGTTATAATACTTGTATAGAAACTTAACAGGAGCCCTGAATGGAAAAACTTACATCAATCCAGCAGATTAACTCTGCTATCATGTTCGGTACGTGGACTGACGTGGAACTTCGTAGCATGGCCGATGCTATTCGTTTCAATCAGATCAGTCTTCGCAAGCAGGTCAAACGTAATCTGGACGTGGGCGTTCGGGTGCGTTGGGTAAGTTCCAAGAACCCCGCAGGTGCCACAGGCACAGTGAAAAAGATTGCTATCAAGTATGTCACAGTCCGCAATGACCGAGACGGTGGTTTATGGAAGATCCCTGCTAACATGTTGGAAGTAGTTCCCGGCCAGATGGTGGCGGCATGAACTTCCGCTCTTGGTGCAGAGAAAAGTGGTACGAGCATATTGACGAACTGATCAGTTACGGGCTTGAACCACAGTTTACCGCACAAGAATATTTCAATCGATATAAATTTTGGCTCAAACGTGAATTTAAACATCAGCAAGGAGTAAAGTAATGGGTCTCGATATGTATGCATATACTGCCGCCAAAGAACAGGCAGATTACGAAACCGGCCAACGTGAAATTGCCTACTGGCGTAAGCATCCTAACCTGCATGGTTGGATGGAACGACTTGCTGAATCTAAAAATGTGGAGTACAGCACATTCAACGGGGTTGAACTAGAACTCACCTGGGAGGATCTAGATGAACTGGAACGTGCAGTAACGCACGGTGAACTTCCTTCCACACAGGGATTTTTCTTTGGCAATGAAGCAGATGACTACTACAAACCACAAGATCTAGAATTTATTAAAAAGGCCCGAGCAGAATTGTTCTTGGGACTTAAAGTGTTTTATAACTCCTCGTGGTGATCATGTAAATATATGAACGAAATTACTGATTTTACAAATGAGAGGTTCGACAGTATTATGGCCGCAGGCTGGATACGTGATCTAGAAAGTTCGGACAGTCGCATACACAAAGAAAAAACCATTGAAAAAGCACTCATGGCAGCCAAACTAGGCAGTGCCGATGCACAATGTTTCCTCTTTAACTGCTACCAGGCCTATAATCCTTTCTATACTTTTAACATCCGGCAGGTGCCAGAAACATCTGGATTGACCGGTAGGCCTAACCCTTGGGTTAGATTTTGGAGCACACTAGAAGCCCTGCGTACCAGATACATCACAGGCAATCGTGCTAGAGAAACGATAGAACAACTCAGTCAAGACTTTGACTCCGACGAGTGGAATAACCTGGCTCGCCGTGTGATAATCAAAGATCTGCGTTGTGGAATTTCAGAAAAAACCTTAAACAAAGTGCTAGGTAAAACTGAATACAAAATTCCAGTTTTTACTTGTCAACTGGCACAAGATTCCACAGACCAACCCAAGAAACTCAAAGGCATCAAGCGCCTGGAAGTCAAACTGGATGGTGTACGTGTGTTGGCAGTGATTGACGGCGCCAATGTCACCCTGTTCAGTCGCAATGGCAAAGAGTTTGAAAACTTCCCGCAAATTGCAGATGCCATAGAAGATGCTCGCAAGCATTTTCAATGGGGTCGTGGCACCGGTGGTCGTTTTGTGTTAGACGGCGAGATTGTGGGTGAGAGTTTCCAGAAACTCATGAAGCAGGCACATCGCAAAAGTGACGCAAAAACTGAAGGCATGGTATATCATATTTTTGATATCTTGCCCTTGGAAAGTTTGCAAGAAGGTCATTGCAATATACAACAGTACAAACGTATCGAGTGGATTGAGAGCGCCAAAGATCGTCTCAAAGACACACCTTGCTTGCGAATCATGAACGGACTGGAAGTGGATCTAGACACAGCCGAAGGACATGACATCATGCAACGATTTGCCGAAGCCGCAGTGGCCGAAGGATTTGAAGGCATCATGATCAAGAGCATGGATGCACCATATGAGTGCAAACGTTCGGACTCGTGGATGAAATGGAAACCCACAATCTCAGTTGATCTCAATATTGTGGGTTTTGAAGAAGGTACCGGTCGCAATGCTGATCGGTTGGGTGCTATAATTTGTGAAGGAGAAGATAATGACCGTAGAATTCGTGTTAATGTTGGTAGCGGCTTTAGTGATACTCTTCGTGATGAGTATTGGGCCAATAGGGATCAGTTACTTGGTCACTTGGTTGAAGTCCAAGCGGACGCAGTCACACAAAATCAAGACGGAACCTACAGCCTCCGATTCCCCCGGTTCTTGAGATTCCGTGACTTTGAAGCCGGGGAGAAAGTATGATGACACCCATGTATGACATTGTACTGGTGGCAGTTATGATAGTTCAAAACTCAGCAGGTTCATCAATGACATTGGAATATCAGCCATTGGATTACTTTAACTCTTGGTCTAGATGCTATCAAGAAGAAAAACGATTGTCTCGAACCAAAGACAAACGAACTGGATATATTTGTGTAAAGGTTAGCAAAGACTAAAGGCTTATCATGAAACTTGCACTTGTAATCTCTGCATTGGCAGTGGCTCTAACAGGTTGTGGCGGCGGTGGCGGATCAAGTACCACCACAGACAGCGGAACCACAGTGGCCACAGGATCGTCGGTCATGAGTAGCCTAAGAGCCACTAGTAGCAGTAATCCTTTTATTCCCAGTCTAGCCACAGGCGATTTCAAAGGTAACGGCAGTACCTATGTGGTACTTAGTGGTTGGTTGGTTGGCACCACAGTGCCCAGCGTGAAAATATATCAAGTCACTGCCAGTGGTGCAACAGATGCAACTACTGATATTTTAGGCGCCGACTTTGCATTGAGTGTCCATTATCCACAAATAGCCGACTTCAATCGTGATGGCATTGATGATATCTTTTTTCCTGGATTTACTGATGGCAACAATTCTACTGAGTGGAATCAATCTGTAGTATTCATGAGTCGATCGGGATCAAGTCATCAACGGGTAGACTTGTCAGGACTTACCAGCAGTCATGGTAGCACAGTAGTAGATCTAAATGGCGATGGCTGGCTGGATTTGGCCAATTCACAAGGTGATTTTTGGTTCAACAATCAAGCAGGCAATTTCACATATCAAGCACATGTTTCCTCACAGACTTGGTCAGGTAGTGGCCTGTGTTCAGGTGACCTTGACAATTCAGGTACAACATCTATTGTGGTAACTGACGTAGACACCGGTGCTACATTTTTTGATGACACTTGGATTTACAAACTAGACAACAATTTGCGACCGGTTAAAGTGGCTTCTCTTCCGGTGCCATATTTTGATCGCTCCAGTACCACAACCGAACGCAGTCATGATGTGAGTTGTGTGGTGGGTGACCTAAACAGTGATGGCAAGTTGGACATTGTGGTGGTCAGTTACTTGTACAACACCGCGGTAACCAACGTGCTGGGCCCGCAAAGCCAGGTTCAAATATACATGAACCAAGGCAATCTAACATTCACCGAAACTACAGACATTGCCATAGCCGGATACAATCAAAGCACCCTGGCCAGTTACGTTCCCAAATTGATAGATTTGAATGGTGATGGCAAATTGGATCTTTGGTTGATGAATACCAATAGCACAGTGAGTTCAAGCGGCACCGCCGAGAGTGCCAATCAGGCATGGATCAACTCGGGCTCGGGTACATTTACCCAGGCCAAACGATCTTACCTAAATACTGTGGTACAGGCCTACAACTTACTGAGTGGTAGTAATAGCAACACCGCAGGTATCATGATTCCGGTCAAGATTGCCGGCACCTGGAACTTTGCCATAAGCAACAGTTGGAGCAATGGTGCTCTGACCATAACCTATTTTGGATATGCCAAAAGTCAGTTGACATTCTAACAAACTTCTAGTATAATTCACAGCATGAACCAACAATCTAAATCGGCCGATGGTGTTCGTGGACACCTGTTAAATTTATTCAACGGAGAGTATGTGTTTCGTGTGTACGATGCTGAACACAACTTTGTGGACTACAACATACATCACAGTGACTTGTGTGTCACAATTACAGATCCCGATGCATACTTTTATCGCAAAAACGATCAAGATGTGTTGGATCATGCACCTATGACATTGGGAATACAAGATGGTACTTGAAATATTTTTAGCAGGAATGATCACTGCCTTTGGGTGGTGGACAAGCACACACTACATAATTGAACCTTACTTCCCGCCACCCATTGAAAAGAAAACGGAACAAAAATGAAAATTGGACTCAGTTACAGTCGTTGCGTTCGTGACATTGTGGACGGTGTGGTAGATATCGATGATGTGTTGGTGCTGATCACTCGCACAGACTTTGATCCACATGATGATGCACAGTGGCAAGGCATTTGGATTGGCTACGGCGGTGGCACAGAAAATGCTTATAGCCGTGGATTTTTCAGTCACAGCAATCCTGAATGGGCCGGCTACCACGATGAAGATCGTTTTCGTAGTGTCAGCATTGAACTTTGGGAATCAGGTAAGTTACACCAGCCTCGCAAGTTTGGCACAAAGCCTGCTCGTCGTCCCGAAATATGGTTGGAAACTGTGTTACCTGATTCAGAAATGATGAATCGTCCCGCAGTAAAAGATGCCTGGGACCAGTTCCAGATCATTGCAGGGTTGACCAATACCAAACTAGACAAGAGTTACAGATGAAAATCTCATCTCGAAATTTAGAAATACAATTACCGTGGGAACCAGGCCTGCTGGAATGGTTACAAGTACAGTACCCGGCTTCGGGATATTTTTTAATAGAGGACTAGTATGGCTACTATAAACGAACAAGAGAAACTGATTGAAGTTTTAAAATTCACACCTCGCACCTACAAGATTCAATTGTGGGGGTACGGTGGCGAGTATATCATGGGCACAGTAGATCGCAAGATTTATGATTACTTTCGACAACGCAGACTGAACCTAAGTGACTTTGCTTGGGACAGTGATTATGCAGATGAACACAACATTCCCGAGGAAATGTGGCCATTCACACCAGGCAGTTACTATGACTGCGATGACATTTGCCACGAACACGGTGTTGACCGCAATGCTGGCACCCTCCAAATCTTAGACGAAAACGAAGAAATTGTTTACGAACGGCGACTGGAGGACATCACAGGCTATGAAGATAGTGATGGCAATCCCGAACCCGAATGGGGTGGTGGTGAGGAATACTGGATTGGTATGAAGCCCGTGGGCACAGTGGTGTTTTTTGGCATCAGCAACGAGAAGGGCACTTTCTTTGAAGGTGAACTTCCACTAACAATGCCATTTGACATCTCCAAACTTGAATTGGGCTACGACGAAATTGATGGCAATGATATTATCAATAATGTTAAATACGATGGCGAACAGATTGATAATTGGGGTGGTGACACTAATGGTAAGAGTAGTGAGTTTGGTTTCTACTTGGTCAAAGATTCAAACACCTGGGAAAAATATTGCACCATGGATGATATCGAGTATGAAATGACTGAATGGTTCCCCAAGAAAGTCAAGCCCGCGTATGTAGGCAACTACAATATTCGTACTGCTGGCAAGAACAGTTATACATACCAAGCACGTTGGACCGGCAAGCAATGGACCAACACCTGGGGAGATGAAGCAGACTATGATAACCCTGAAAAAGCAATCAAGATAAAAGAGTGGCAAGGACTGACACAGGATCCGGATGCCATTGAGTGGCCAACCAATAGACCTTAAAGGAGAAAACTATGAATGATACACTTATTTTTAACGATGAACAATACCGTTCAGCCGAGCAAATCAATTCAGCCATGGGCCGTGTTTACGGACACATGAGTCTAGCAGTGATTATGAGTATGCTGATCAGTTACTGGGTGGGAACCACACCTGAGTTACTACAGTTCTTTTTTACCGGCATAATGAAATGGATTGTGATCTTTGCGCCCTTGGCAGCCATATTTGGCGTGAGCATGGTACTGGGCAATGATCCGAGTAAACCGATGGCACAGTTATGCCTACATGGTTTTGCGGCATTAATGGGTTTGAGTTTCTCAATGATCTTTGCTGTGTTTGCCATGGGATCAATTGTTAGTGCGTTTATGGGTGCGGCCATCCTGTTTGCGGTCATGAGTGGCTATGGCTACTTTACCAAGCGTAGTTTAGACAGTGTTGGCAAGTTCATGTTTGTAGGTTTGATCGCCATCTGTATTGCCAGTATAGTCAACATCTTTATTGGCAGCACCGTGATGCAGATGGTGATCTCCGCACTGGCTATCATTATCTTCTTGGGTCTTACTGCCTATGACACACAACAGATCCGTGAAGAACTCATGTATGAAACCAGCGACGCCGCAGAAGTGCGTGGTGCGTTGACCTTGTACATGGACTTTATCAACTTGTTTTTGAATTTGTTACAACTGTTTGGTGATAGGAAATAATCATGACAACTTGGGTACTAACAACCACTGAAAAGAAAAACGTAGTAGAGACTGAGTTCTGGTACAAAGAAGGAAAAACAATCAAACGCAGTACTGGCTTTCGTTGGGGCACAGTCTATTGCGAAAGCGATGAACGGCCTGATATTGACTTAGAAAATCCCGATGGACTTGAAGTATTTGCCACTGATTACGACTTTGAACTTGACAACTTGGATGATGGACATTACTGTGATGTTGAATATCCAGACGACATGAGCGAAGAAGAACAAGAACGCATGGACGAACTGTGGAATGAAGATTCTTATAGTGCCTGGGAAGAAGAAGGCTGGTCAAACGACGACACAGAAACTTGGTTTCATGGCCCACTAGATTTAGAACAACAATAAGTTGACACCGCCACCACGTTCCTTGTATAATGTACGTGTGCATGAGCAAGGAGATTGGTGGCGATCTAATGGCGTGAGCGGGGTGATTGAACGCCCGGGCCCGACACAGCCGTGGCAGGTAGATATAATGCCCACAAGGTTGAGACACTGTCCAAGACTCAGAAATGAGTCAAAACCGGCTGATACCCGGTGTATGCTCAAGTTGGAAATCACAGTGAAAGGAAGTTTGAATGTCTGTTAAAATAGAAGCCTCTGATTCCATGCTTCCGTCCCTTGACTCTCTTAAAACAACGGCTTTGCCCATGCACAAATTATATTTTGAACTAAGTGATGTTGACACATGGTACACTATCATGCGAGAAGCACGGGCTCAGTTTGGCAAGAACTGGCGTAGTCAAGCACATGTCAAACGACGACTAGAGCATGCCGGCCTCTGGCGAATAGGTGGCTCCACAGAACGTGTTTGGTTTGAAGTGCCTGATCCCAAGTTTGGAACCTGGATAGCAATCAAACATGCGGTCAGACAGGTAGAACCCGGTAAATAATACTCTATGATATTTGGTTTCAGCATCCTGGTCACAGCAATCTTACTCAGTTGCGTGGCCGCTTATTATTCTGTGGCAGGGCTTACTGCTATCTTCAGTGCGGCAACCATTCCGGTTATCATCATGGGCGGCAGTCTTGAACTTGGCAAGATTGTGGCCACTGTATGGTTGCACAACAATTGGCGACGTGCTGGATTCTTGTTCAAAGCATATCTAGTGCCTGCGGTAGCGTTCTTGATGTTGTTGACATCGATGGGCATCTTTGGCTATCTCTCCAAGGCTCACTCAGATCAAAGTTTGGTGTCGGGCGATGCAGTAGCAAAGGTAGCCATCTATGATGAGAAGATCAAAATATCTCGTGACAACATTGAAGCCGACCGCAAGGCACTTAAACAAATGGATGAGGCTGTGGACCAAGTTATGGGTCGATCAGCAGATGAAAAAGGTGCCGACAAAGCAGTTGCAATACGAAGAGGCCAGCAACGAGAACGGGCTCGTATACTTGCTGACATTGAAGCCGAACAGAAAAAGATTACTAGCCTTAATGAAGAGAGGGCACCACTAGCGGCCGAGTTCCGCAAGGTTGAGTCTGAAGTAGGTCCTATAAAATACATTGCGGCCTTGGTCTATGGTGATAATCCTGATTCAAATGTATTAGAACGTGCTGTACGTTTAGTAATCATTATGATTGTACTGGTGTTTGACCCGCTAGCCTTGACTTTGATTTTAGCCGCTAACAAACAGTTTGAATGGGCACGAGCGGGCACAGGCGGATTCATACACGATGAACCCAAGTATGAACCTGATGATGGTCCACTGACTGAGGATCAAATTGACCAACTGCAAGAGATTGCAAAGACACCAGAACCGCCCGACGATCCTATACCTTGCTACAAGTGTGGTACACCCTTAATCAATGCTCCAGGCATTGGGTTATTCTGTCCCAACAAGGAATGCGATGTCATAGATAATACAAAAGGTGAAGAGCCTGTTAAATTCGCACCAATTGAGATCGAATATCACTTTGTAGACGAACATCATGAACCTGATTTTGAACCTGATCTACATGTGTACGATGATGAACGCCTGGTATCACGTTTTGACAAGATACAGGCGGTTGAGCCACCGGATGATGATGACGATGATGATGAAGTCAAAGTCGCTATTAAAAAATGGAAAACAGACAATCCCGATGACACCATAAAAAATCAACGCTATAAATACATGCGTGGGGAAATAGCAGAATTACCTTGGATGGGACTGGTAGCCGACAATTCTGGTGGCAGAGAAGGTCGCAGTGGATTTGGTATCAGTTTTCCAGAAAACCCCAGCAAGGGTGATACCTATGTACGAGTAGATATCATGCCCAGCGTGTTGTACAAGTACAACGGCTCCAACTGGATTGCGGTTGACAAAAATCTAAGTGATAGTTACACTTACGACTCGGCTTATATTGAGCACCTGATAGATAAAATAAGCACCGGCGAGTACGACCCGGATTTGTTGAGCGATAGCGAACGCCAACAAGTGGCAGATTACTTACAAACAAAACAATCCTAATGAAATCTAATGACACAATCAACACTTGTAGTTTTTGCGGCAAACACAAAGACGTAGTGGCCAAACTTATAGTGGGTGAACAAGTTGCAATCTGCAATGAATGTGTAGAACTCTGTGAAACCTTGCTTCATGATGAGCACATTATCAAACCAAGTAACCCCATTGAACTTGATCCGTTGCTGATCAAACAACACCTAGATCAATATGTGATTGGGCAAGATCGAGCCAAGCAGGTACTAAGTGTGGCAGTTGTAAACCACTACAAACGTATTACTAATCCCGACCCCGAAATAGAAGTTGAAAAGTGTAACATACTCATGCTTGGCCCAACAGGATCAGGTAAAACATTGCTGGCCAAGACTGTGGCACGTTATTTAGACGTACCATTTGTTATTGCAGATGCCACAAGTTTAACTGAAGCAGGCTATGTTGGTGATGATGTGGAGAGCCTGATCTCCAGATTGTTTGCAGCCGCCGGAGGCGATATCGCCAAAACACAGCGTGGCATTGTGTTTATCGACGAGATTGACAAAATTAGCCGTCGTAGCGAGAGTGCCAGTATCACCCGAGATGTGTCAGGTGAAGGCGTACAACAGGCCTTGCTCAAATTGGTAGAAGGCACCAAGTGCAGAGTCACTCCTACTGGTAATCGCAAGCACCCGTCAGGAGAAATGATTGAAATTGACACCACCAACATCTTGTTTATTGCCGGCGGTGCATTTGTAGGACTTGACAACGTGGTCAAGAATCGTGTGCAAGGAACCAGCATCGGTTTTGGCGCCAAAATTAAAAACGACACAGTAACACATTTAGATCAGACCACACCTGAGGACTTGATCAAGTTTGGCATGATTCCGGAGTTTGTGGGACGTTTTCCTAGTTGGGTAGCACTCAGCGAACTTACCAAAGAAGATCTAATCCGCATCTTGCTGGATGTCAAACACAGTTACATAGAGCAGTATTCATGGTTGTTTGGGCAGGACAAAGTAGAATTAGAATTTAGTCCCGATGCCCTGGAAATGATTGCAGATCGCACTATCTTAAACAAAACTGGTGCTAGAGGGTTACATTCGGAACTAGAGCGTGTGCTATTGCCCCATATGTTCTATTTGACCCAATATCGTAGGCAAGGTATCGACCATGTGTTTATTGACGCTGATCAGGTAAATACTCCTACAGAGTTAAAGGAAGCCAATGCAAAAGCTCAGGGGTAGGTCGGTACTAGTTCAAGACGGTAATGTAGACAAGGCTCTACGCAAGTTCAAAAAGAAGATCATGGAAACAGGACTGCTAAATGAACTTCGCGACCGTGAATTCTATACCAAACCTACTACTGCTCGCAAACTCAAGGCATCAGCCGCAAAAAATCGCTGGCGGAAAAAACTCAACGATCAGGCTTTGCCAAAAAAGCTTTACTAAGACAATTTTTTTCTGTATAATAAATAACAATGTAGTGCCCATGGTGGGGCTACATTAAAGTCATCTTGCTTAATAAAGGAGAAAACAAATGACAAAAACTCTCACCCTTCGTTCTTTCGACATTCCCGCACTTCATAAATTTGGTATCGGTTTCGATAACATGTTTGATGATCTCATGCGGGTGAGTACTCAACAATCCACTTCAAACTATCCACCCTATAATATTGTACAAATCAATGACGATGAGTACATGATCAGTCTTGCTGTGGCCGGCTTTGGGCTCAATAATCTTTCAGTTACCAAGGACAAAAAGTTCTTGATTATTGAAGGCAAAGAGTATCACCCCGATAGCGAAAAAATTGAGCCAAATTATCTACACAAAGGTATTAGCAACAGAGATTTCCGTCGTGAATTCCAACTTGCGGACCATGTGGAAATCAGCAATGCACACCTTGAACTTGGTATTCTAAGTGTTCACTTGAAACGTGAAGTACCTGAAGACGCCAAGCCAAAGACTATTGCTATCACATATACTCTGTAATATAATAGTGTAAATACAGTAGCGGGACTGTCCCGCTACTGAACAACAAGGAACTGAAATGGCGCAAAGCGATACAAGAACACGAATTAAACCTGCTGAGGATCTCAAAGAACCACCAATGTACCGTGTTGTATATCTCAATGATAATCAAACCACATACGAATTTGTGGTTGAAACCTTGATAGAGTATTTTGATTACACCGCAGATACCGCACACACTATCACAAATGATATTCACGAGGCTGGGTCAGCCTGTGTGGCAGTATTGCCTTACGAAATTGCCGAACAAAAAGGTGTTGAGGTAACCATGTTGGCTCGGGCTCAGAGTTACCCCTTGCAGATTAGAGTTGAGCCAGAAGGCGCAGTTTAAATATCTACAACAATTCGTTGGGGGTAATATACTGATCGAGAGTACGGTGTGTCTCCTCGTCCGCGACAATTGTTTACAAAACGTATGCCCGAGCGAGTCTGATCTACTGAACCATGATAGTGACCAAAGCACCAGGTGTGTATTTTGTTTTTGGTATCGGCGGCTATGGCCTGCATCATGACTCTGTTGCCCATGCCATTGAATCTCATGCTACCATCCAGTTCTATATCATGTGCAATCAGTGCAGGATCGGGCACAGTGTGTGTGACCATCACAATCTTTTTAACTTCTTTGTGTGTTTGTAATCTGGATACGCTGGAGATCATGTAGGTGGCATCTGTGTTGCTCATTCTAGCAATACCTTTGGTGGCATGCTCACTCAAATGATATTTTTCTTGACACCATTGTGCGGCTTGTTCGGGATCAATTCCAAGATCAAAGTCAAATCCCCACCAACCGTTGGTGCCCAAAATTGCCACCCCATCCACAATGACCACATTGTCTTGAAGATAAACCACATTGGGAATATGGCGCAGTCGTCGACTCAGTCCAACATAACTGTGTCCTAGATCCTCCAGTTGTGAAAAATGCTCGTCGTTGCCGTCAATGTAAAACACCGCTTGATAACATTGACCAAGATGTTTGAGTGTACGGACCAGGAGATCGTGATCGCGGGACACATCTCCTGCCACAACACAAACCGGACTAGTGGCCTGATACGTCCAATCAAAATCATCGGGCCAGGTTTCGATGTGTAAGTCGGAAATTAAATCAAATGCTAAACTCATGATACATATTTAAAAGGAAAACACATGCACATAATATTTGGCGACACCGTTAAAGAAATTCCCGATAGTTTTACTATTCTAGAACTAGATACCTTTCGCAGAGCGTCCGAAAACGAAATTGTCACTGCATATTGCGTGGTTGAAAAGATTGCACTGGTTGACTTTGCTCTGCTTGACGCCCACAAGAAAATACACGCTGATCTTGTACAGTATTACAAACAACGCCAATGGGCCTATTGCGAACAGGCCATTGCAGGACTCATGGGCAAATGGAATGGTGAACTAGACACGTTTTATACTGATTTACTAAGCCGAGTGCTTGACTTCAAACAAAACGAACCACCCCCAGACTGGGACGGCACAAGAATCAAGATTGGATAATGTTGCACAAATCACTTACATCTACTTTGAATTTTTTGTCTATCGTTAGTGCCGCAATGAAATTATTTTTGTATTCTTGTATCACAAGATCGTGCCAGGATTTTGAAAAAAATAATTGTTTGTTCCTTGCGGCTATTGATCGAAGTTCAGCATAGAGTTGTTGTTTTTGATCCAATGATAAACTTGCCAAGCGTTGCATTTCAGTCACAATAGACCTCATGCGAGATACAGGATTCTGTATAGTATCATAACTTTCGTCAATGTGTTGACCAAAAGTTTCAAATCCATAACTGCGTAAGTATTCTAGACTGCCTGCAGTGGCAATCAACATAAATGGATGTCCACAGGCAATGGGTCTTAAAGACTTTTCAGTAAGTTGGATTCTGTCATCGTCAAACAATGTCTCCAGCACAATTTCCAATTGGGTGCTAGTATAATCGTGACTCTCATAATCAGCACTGGCTGTGGAATCCACAATGTTTGGCTCAAATATTTGTTCCAAATCAGTGCGATAGATTTCAAAAGTTTTGTTCTTAAACACATGATCGACATAGTGCTGGGCATTGTCCTGACGTGCAAATTTGGTACGGCAATACGGAACTAGATCATATTCAATCAATAATTCAGCAAATTTCAAACGATATTCTCTGGTCCCAGACCAGGCGCGATTGTACACAAGAAAATCATGTGATACATTGCGTGAATCTAGCGATAGATCATGTTCTGCGTATCTAAACCAATCTCTGGCAATTGCCGCATGGCTCCACCAATAAACTCCAGCCATGCCCAGTTCTTGTTCGTAACGCCAAAGATTTCGTGAGTTTTTTTCAGAATGCACCAACAACACTGGTTTAAGTGAGTAGGTTACTGGATAAAGCGCCATACGTAAATTTAATTTGCTATAAAAACTATTGAGTCTTTGATTAGAGTCCGGCAAATCAATTTTGATGATTTTATCTTGGTTGTTTTTGATATAGTCTTCTACCAATGTTGTATTATTATAGGCATCATAATCAAGTGGTTCTTGATCGTGAAATATTACATACCGTGAATTCCAATATTTGCAATTAACTGGTAGATCTTGTAATGGTATGAGATCGGTAATTTTTTTTGAGCCATGAGGGAAAAACCGATAAATTATTAGATCGTGATGGTTGCAAACATCATGTAAAAAGTTATATAATCTATCTAAAGGAACACTCATATGAAGAAAATTGGATTTATTGGAATTGGTAAATTGGGACTTGATTGTGCCGAAGTTATGGCAGAGAAGCATGAAGTCAGAGGCTATGATATTTACCCACGCTCAAGCGACTCAGTAAAAGTTTGTGATATTGACGAACTTGTAAACGAAAGTGAGTGGATTTTTATTGCTGTACCAACCCCACACGCAGAGGGCTATGATGGGTCAGTACCATCAAGTCACATGGAACCTCGAGACTTTGGACATGATGCTGTGCTAGATGCTATCAACAAGGTCAACACACATGCCAAGTCACCCAAGAAGGTTGTATTAATTTCAACGGTATTGCCAGGCACCACACGCCGCAAGTTTATCACACTGCTGGATCCACAGCATCAGTTCTTGTATAACCCCTACTTGATTGCCATGGGTTCAGTCAAGTGGGACATGGTTAATCCCGAAATGATCATCATTGGCACCGAAGATGGCAAGATGACCGGTATTG
>Ga0214919_10006176_pt1 | contig 16567 bp, 20 predicted proteins | sample LL1503_MetaG_FD_177994 | JGI IMG/M metagenome (GOLD analysis project Ga0214919, IMG submission 177994) | Freshwater microbial communities from Lake Lanier, Atlanta, Georgia, United States - LL-1503 | ecosystem: Environmental > Aquatic > Freshwater > Lake | place: USA: Georgia | collected... | reverse complement strand
ACCCATGGTTCTCTCCAGGTGGTTTGAATCGTGGTATCATTAAAAATTCTATCAAACTTGCATGGAATCCAACTAAGACAAACCGTGATGACTTGTATATCAAAGGCATTAACCCAATCGTAACATTCCAAGGTGAAGGTACAGTATTGTTTGGTGACAAAACATTGTTATCTAAACCATCTGCGTTTGACCGCATTAATGTTCGCCGTCTGTTTATCGTACTTGAGAAAGCAATTGCAAGAGCAGCACGTTTCTCAATGTTTGAATTTAACGACCAATTTACAAGAGCACAATTTGTTTCTCTTGTAGAACCGTTCTTGCGTGATGTGCAAGGTCGCCGTGGTATTACTGACTTCCGTGTTGTCTGTGATGAAACCAATAATACTGGTGAAGTTATTGACCGCAATGAATTCATTGGTGACATTTATATCAAACCTGCTCGTTCAATCAACTTTATCCAACTTAACTTTGTTGCTGTACGCACAGGCGTATCCTTCGATGAAGTCGTTGGTAAGTTCTAATAAATAGAGAAACAGGAGAAAACAAATGGCATTTAATGTAAATGATTTTAGAGCTCAGATGACAGGGGACGGTGCTCGTCCTAATTTATTTGAAATCTCTATGCCGTTCCCTGCGTTCTCTGCGCCAGGTAACGCACAAACTAAACTCACATTTATGTGTAAGACTGCACAATTACCGGGTTCAACACTCGGTGTTGTGCCAGTACAATATTTTGGTCGTGAACTAAAATTTGTTGGTAACAGAACATTTGCTGATTGGACAATTACAATCATTAACGATGAAGACTTTGTTATCCGTAATGCTTTCGAAAGATGGATGAACGGTATTAACAGTCACAATCTTAATGTGCGTAATCCATTAGCACTTGCACCTTTAGGTTACTCAGTTGATGGTTCAGTTACTCAATTTGGTAAACAAGGCAATTCATTGAAGAAGTATAAGTTTGTTGGTTTATTCCCAACAGATGTTACTCCTATTGATGTTGACTGGGGTTCTAACGATACAATTGAAGAATTCAGCGTCACGCTCACCTATCAATGGTGGGAATCAGTTGACGATGGTGTGGTGTAAAGAGAAAGGCTTCGGCCTTTCTCAATTTTTATAGGATGAATATTTAATGGCAGTCAAGCTCTTCGGCTTTACACTTGGTAAAAAAGATATTGTTCAGGTTCAACCACCTGAGCAAGCTTCTTTCGCACTCCCAACGGAGTCGATGGATGATGGTGCGGTAACGATAACTCAAAACGCACACTATGGTACATACGTTGACCTAGAAGGTTCTGTTCGCAATGAAATAGAATTGGTCACACGATATCGTGAAATGGCTAATCACCCTGAATTGGAAATGGCAATTGATGATATTGTCAATGAAGCCATCACACATGATGTTTCAGGTAAAACAGTAGACATTGTTTTAGATAATTTAAAACAACCAGAAACAATTAAAAAGAAAATCTCAGAAGAATTCCAAAACGTCTTAAAGATGTTAAATTTTGGTAATCTTTCAGATGATTTGTTTAAAAGATGGTACATTGATGGTCGGATTTATTACCATGTAGTGGTAGATGAAACCAAACCAAAAGAAGGTATCCAAGAATTACGATACATTGACCCACGAAAGATTCGTAAGGTCCGTGAAATCAAAAAAGATAGAGATCCAAAAACTGGTGCTCAAGTTATTGCATCTATTGCCGAATACTATGTGTATAACGACAAAGGTACAACAACTCAGGCATATACAAGTAGTGTTAATGCAGGTCTAAGAATTGCACCAGAGTCAATCATTAATGTGAACTCTGGTTTAATGGATGCAAAGAACACATTCGTTATTTCATACTTACATAAGGCTATCAAGCCACTCAATCAGTTGCGTATGATTGAAGATGCGGTAGTTATCTATCGTCTATCAAGAGCACCTGAACGCCGTATTTTCTATATTGACGTTGGTAACTTACCAAAAGGCAAAGCAGAACAATATCTAAAAGATATTATGGCCAAGTATCGTAACAAAATGGTTTACGATGCAAGTACAGGTGAATTGCGTGATGACCGCAAACACATGTCTATGTTAGAAGACTTCTGGTTACCTCGCCGTGAAGGTGGTAAAGGTACAGAGATTACTACATTACCAGCAGGCCAAAATCTTGGTGAGTTGGAAGATGTTAAGTATTTCAGACAGAAACTATTAAATGCATTGAATGTGCCAATCTCTCGTTTAGAACCACAACAAGGTGGTATGATTGGTGTTGGTCGTACAACTGAAGTCACAAGAGATGAAGTTAAGTTTACAAAGTTTATTGTAAGACTGCGTAACAAGTTCTCTCAAATTTTTGACCATGCATTGAAAATTCAACTCGTTTTAAAAGGCATTTGCACTTTAGAAGAATGGGAAGATTTTAAAGAAGATATCTATTACAATTACATGAAGGACAACAACTTCACCGAAATGCGTGATGCTGAAATCCTCCGTGAAAGACTAAGTGTATTGCAAACTGTTGACCCATATATTGGTAGATACTATTCTATGGAATGGGTTCAGAAGAATGTTCTTCAAATGGACAAAGAAACTATGGCCGAAATGAAGAAACAAATTGCAAAAGAAGAGGCAGCAGGCACTGGTGGTCCAACATTACCACCAGAAATGCAACAGCAACAACAAGCTGATGCAGAAGCAAACCCTCCTGTAGATAACACACAAGATGATGCAGCGAATGAATCATTAACACCGCAATTAGACGCAGATGTGGAAAAGTTTTCATCTCGACTAAATAAGCGATAATTTAATAAAGGAATAATTATGTCAACAACACAATTTATTGACGAACTAGCCGCAGGTAATGCGTCTGGTGCCAAAGACATTTTAAACGATATGCTTTCTGCTCGTGCTTTTGAAGCACTTGAAGGCCGTAAAGTTGAACTTGCACAAAACATTTTTAATGGTAGCGAAACACCTTCAGAAGAATAATGAAATCTTTATTAGAATTTAAATCTATCGTTGAAGAAGAAAAATCAGACTATTCAAAGTTTGATGTTTTGGTTCGTGCTGGTCTTGCCAATAAGGCACAGATGCAGCGTATTCACAAAATTTTAGATAAGATGAGTGAAGACAAGCCACAATTCAACAATGCAGATAGAATGATTATTCAAAACCTCTTTAACAAGATGGTAGATTTAATTTCTAATAACAAACAAATTAACATGCAGGCACGCCGTGCAGTTAAAGAAGATGAAGATTTTATTGAGGCAGACCAATTAGATGAAGCAAATCCAGGTCCAACACCTCCTTATGTTTTGTTGTTAAAGAGAAAAGCAATTCGTTTGTATCCTGATGGAACAAAAATTGCATTGTATCATAACAAACAAATTAATAAATTTTTCTCTATACCATATGATACTCCAATAGATTCAGCAATTCAAGCAGAAGATGTTGTATCTGAAATGAATATTGGTAAAAAGAAACCTAAACCAGACACCCATCATATTGTTGATAATCAAGGTAAAACTTTAAGTTTGGCATCATATCTTGACAAAGCAAGTGCAGTAAAAGATTTAGAAAAACATCCTGGTGGAAAAGTTGTTACACTTGGTCCAAGAGGTAAAGTTAAAGAAGATGTTGAAATTACCGAAGCGGTAATGGATCAACTACATAAGATAGTGAATGACAAACAAGCACAGTCGGTTAAATTTGCATCTGGTCATACTCGTAAGATTGACCATTTTACCGCATCGGCATTGACGCAAGTTCACAAAGCATTAAATGATGATAACAAGAAAAAGTTTGCAGATTTGGTACACAAGTCTCCAGAACATTTTATGAAGGCATCTGATTTTGCTTTCAAACATGCAAAATGAGTTTTGTCAAATCATTAATAGATAATAAATTAGATGAGGCAAAAGATAAGTTATTTGCTCATCTAAATGAGATAGTTGCAAAACGGCTTGCAGAAGCAAAGCGTTATGTGGCTGAAGACATGTTTATTGAAGTTTTGGATGAAGCGACTAAACGCAATCCAAATATTATTAAACAAGGTAGAATCCAAAAGATTCGCCGTAGAATTAGAAGAAATGCTAAGGGCAAGATTGTTGTTCAGAAGAACATCAGACGCTCTAGTATTAAAGGATATAGAATTTCAGGTAATACCGTTAAACGTATACCTGCAACAGTAAGATTAAGAAAAGCAAGACTTTTAAAGAGGTCATGGAAAACAACCAGAAGAGCAAAATTACGCCGCACATTAGTGAAAAGAAAAATGAGTATGCGTAGACGTTCATCAATAGGATTAAGATAAAATGGCATTCGAATATATCAACACACTTCGTTCATCATCAGTAGCTAGAATTATTGATACTGGAACAACCATTTCATTAGCAAACCTTTCAAGTGGTGCTAATGAAACTGTTAATTCTGCAACCATTCGTAAAGTTGCATGGTCAACAAACGGCAGTATTCAAATTGTTCGTAATAGTGTACCAATTCTTACTTTGCACAACTCAGGTAGTTTAGTGTTTGATGATATGAATACTACAATTGCAAATAACAGTACTCAGCCTATTGTAGTTACAATTAACACAGGTGGTTTTGTATTAATAGAACTTACCAAAGATGCAACATATACAACTCCATTAACAGGAATGTAACATGAAACTTATTAGAGAACACATTGAGTCTGTTAAGTATTTAACAGAAGCTTCAGAAAACGGTAAAAAGAACTTGTATATTGAAGGTACTTTTTTGGTTGGTGACACCGTTAATAAAAACAACCGTATGTACGAAATGAAAACATTGCGTAATGAAGTTAAACGCTATGATGAAGAATACATCAAAACAAATCGTGCATTAGGTGAATTGGGACATCCTGATACACCAACATTAAACTTAGAAAGAGTATCACATAAAATTCTTTCCCTCAAAGAAGATGGAAATACATTTTATGGTAAGGCTCTGGTTCTTGATACACCATATGGTCAAATCGTTAAAAATTTCATTGATAACGGAGTAAACCTAGGAGTTTCGTCAAGAGCACTAGGTTCCGTAACCATGACTAAAGAGGGTTACAATCTTGTCCAAGACGACCTACGATTGGCAACGGCGGCTGATATTGTGGCAGACCCATCTGCTCCAGGCGCATTTGTTAATGGCATCATGGAAAACAAAGAATGGATGTTTGTTGAGGGGCGCTTTGTAGAAGCAGACTTTGACAATGCCAAAAAACAAATGACAAGAGCATCTTCTAAACAAGTTGAAGCAGTTGCTCTTAAATTATTTGAAAATTACCTCAGAAAACTTTAAATTTATAAATAAGAAATCAAAAGGAGATTCCTAATGTCAAAAAACAAACTAATGGAAGCAGCTGCAGATATTCTTGCATCAAGCAAGGGTAAAAACGGTATGCCACTAGAAAAAATGGCTGGCAGCGATGCTGTAGATTTGGGTGGACCAACACCACAAAACTACAAGCAAGACGATGACTCAGCAAAAATTGACGTAACAAAGGCTGCAAAATCTGCAACCGCACCTACAACTAATGCATCTAATGCTTCATCTGCAAACGTAACTGCAAAGATGAAACAAGAAGACGAAGAAATTGACGGCGAAGTTATTACCGAAGATAAGATTGATTTATCTGCCGACATTAATGCAATGTTTGCTGATGATTCAACTATCTCAGAAGAATTCAAATCAAAAGTTTCTACCATTTTTGAAGCACGTATTTCTGACCGTGTTACTCAAATTCAGGAAGAAATTGAAACTCGTTATGCAAGCATGCTTGAAGAAGCAGTCGAATCAGTTAAGTCTGACCTTACAGAGAAAGTTGACGATTATCTATCATACGTTGTTGAACAATGGATGGAAGAAAACCAAATCGCAATCGAATCAGGTCTTCGTGCTGAATTGACAGAAGACTTTATCGGTGGTTTGCGTAACTTATTTGCAGAACACTACATTGATGTGCCTGCAGAAAAAGTCGACCTCGTTGACGAACTTGCTGGTAAAGTTGAAGAACTTGAAAGCAAACTCAATGAAGAAATCGAGCGTGGTGTATCATATGCTAAAGCATTAGTTGAATCACGCAAGAATGAAATTGCTCGTGAAATTACCGAAGGTCTCACCGCAACTCAAGCTGAAAAAATCAAATCACTCGCAGAGGGTGTAGAATTCTCCACAGAGGACGAATACAAATCAAAGCTTGAAACTATCCGTGAAAACTACTTCCCTTCTGGTACTAAAAAAGCAACAGAAGCGCAATTAAACGAACAGTTTGAAGAAGCAGACGAAAAGAAAGTCATTAATGACCCATTCGTTGCTGCTGTCTCTCAAGCAATTTCTAAAAACAAATTTTAATCAGTAAACCCTAGGAGATAAAATAATGTATTTGTCCGAATCATTACAAAAAAAATGGGAAGGCGTATTAGACCACGCTGACCTTCCAAAAATTACCGACCCTTACAAGCGTGCGGTAACAGCAGTTGTTTTGGAAAACCAAGCAACTGAAATGCAGAAATCAGGAATGATTAACGAAGCTGCACCAACTAACTCTGCTGGTACAGGCGGTTTTGGTGGTGGTGCTACTGCAACAGGTCCTGTTGCCGGTTTCGACCCAATCTTAATCAGTTTGGTTCGCCGTTCATTACCTAACTTGATTGCATACGATATCTGCGGTGTTCAACCAATGACAGGTCCAACAGGCTTGATTTTCGCAATGCGTTCAATGTATGACACTACACGTGCTCCATCAACTGGTGTAGAAGCCTTCTTCAATGAAGCTAACACAGGTTTCTCTGGTACTGGTACTGCACAAACAGCATTGACTGTTGGTGCTGCTGCAGCGAATACATTCGTTGCTAACGGTGCTCCAGTTCCAAGCGTTACTACAGCGACTGGTGAAGATAATCCTTTCCGTGAAATGGGTTTCTCAATTGAGAAAGTTACCGTTACTGCTAACACCCGTGCGTTGAAAGCAGAATACTCAATGGAACTTGCACAAGACTTGAAAGCAGTTCATGGTCTTGACGCTGAAACCGAATTGAGCAACATTCTTTCTGCTGAAATTCTTGCAGAAATTAACCGTGAAGTTGTTCGTACAATCTACGCAACTGCTGTAACAGGCGCACAAATCGGTACTACAACTGCCGGTACATTTGACTTAGATACAGATTCTAACGGTCGTTGGATGGTAGAAAAAGTTAAAGGTCTTGCGTTCCAAATTGAACGTGAAGCCAATGCGATTGCTAAAGCAACTCGTAGAGGTAAAGGTAATATCATGATTTGCTCTTCAGATGTTGCATCTGCATTGGCAATGGCTGGTATTCTTGATTACAACTCTGCATTGCAATCTCAAGTTAACTTGACTGTTGACGATACAGGTAATACCTTCGCAGGTACATTGTTTGGTCGTATCAAAGTGTATATTGATCCGTATTTCACCGCAACTACTACATCAGAGTTTGCAGTTATCGGTTACAAAGGTACAAATGCATATGACGCTGGTTTGTTCTACTGCCCATACGTTCCATTACAAATGGTTCGTGCAGTTGATACAACTACCTTCCAACCAAAAATTGGTTTCAAAACCCGTTACGGTATGGTTGCAAACCCATTTGCACAAGGTACAACACAAGGTTCTGGTGCTCTTCTCCAGAACGGTCAGTTGGCCAACAACTATTACAGAGCGTTCAAAGTTAAGAACATTATGTAATCTAAACCCCGTTAAGAGGGTATTTGAAAGAGGCACTTTGGTGCCTCTTTTTTTTGGTTATAAATAAGCATATGACTGCACTCACAAGAAACCCAACAAATCCTAATATACTACAACCCAATAAATTCACATTGAATTTTGCAAGGGCGCCTAGTATACAATACTTTTGTCAATCATTAAGTGTTCCTGGTATCGCATTATCAGAAATACCACAGAACAATCCATTTGTAGATGTGTTTGTGCCTGGTGAAAAGGCCATTTACGATATGTTAAGTGTTACTTTTTTGATTGATGAGGAATTAAAAGCATGGACAGAAATGCATGATTGGATTCGTGCTATGACTTTTCCATTTGATTTTAAAGAATATCAAAGTTTAGGTCAATTGAATAGACTTGCAGGTGGTATCAATAAACCAAAACCACAATACTCTGATGCATCATTGACAATTCTTTCATCTTCTAATACACCATATTTTAGATTTAAATTTTATGATTGTTTCCCAACATCTGTGTCACAATTCATATTGAGTGCAACCGATAGTCCTGATACCACAATGAGTGCCGATGCCACATTCAGGTACAGTTACTATGATATTGAAAAATTGTTCTAAACAGGCTTGACAACTAAATTCTGGTAGTGTATCCTCTGCAAATAGGAGGATTTTAATTATGAAACAACTTGATGATTTATTAGAGATGTGGCGTGCCGACTCTGTTATTGATAGAACAGAACCTGGTAAAGCACTTATCAACATACCCCAACTTCATAGTAAGTATTTGAATATACTTTCAAGACACCGTTTGCTTTCAAAAGAATCGGAATTCAAATACAACAAAATGAAGAAGTTGAAATGGGAATACTATACTGGTAAGTTAGACAAAGACCAACTTGAGAAACATGGATGGGAACCATTTCCATTTGTACTCAAGTCCGACATTACTACATACTTAGAGAGTGATGAAGATATCAATAGATACATTGCTCAAAAAATAGTACATGATGAGATTGTGGATGTGTGTTCTAGTATATTAAAAGAATTAAACAGTAGAACTTTCCAGCTCAGAGACTTTATACAATGGGAAAGATTTATTCAAGGTGTCTGATTTAATTCTACATAAAAAAAACGAAGCATATATTCAGTTTGAGTGTGAACGTAATGTTGCACAAGAGCTGAGTGACTTCTTTACGTTTTATGTTCCTGGTTATCAATTTACTCCTGCATACAAGTCACGGGTATGGGATGGTAAGATTAGGTTAGCAGACCTAAGAAACTTTACCATCTATCATGGTCTTGTTCCTTACATTGAAACATTCTGTAAAGAACGTGATTACACATTAGAGATTGATGCCGATGTTAACTGCACAGAAAACTATTCTGTTGTTGAGGCAGAACAATTCATCTCAACATTAAAAATACCACTTGAAGTAAGAGACTATCAATTAAAGTCATTCATACATGCAGTACGCAACAGACGTATTCTCCTACTGTCTCCTACTGCATCTGGTAAGTCTTTAATCATATATCTAATCCTTCGCCATTTGCAAATAGAGAATAGAAAAGGTTTGTTGATTGTACCTACAACTTCTTTAGTTGAACAAATGTACAAAGACTTTGCAGACTATGGTTATGATTCAGACCAATACTGTCATCGTCAATATTCTGGTAAAGAGAAACATACAAACAAGTTTCTGACTATTACTACATGGCAATCAATCTATAAAAACGACAAAGAGTACTTTGAACAATTTGACTTTGTTCTTGGTGATGAAGCACATCAATTCAAGGCCAAATCGTTGACAACTATTCTATCTGGTTGTTCTAATGCCAAGTATCGCATTGGTACAACAGGCACACTTGATGGTACACAAACACATAAACTTGTACTTGAAGGTTTATTTGGTCCAGTTTACAAGGCAACATCTACCGCTGAGTTGATGGAAAAAGGACAACTTGCGGCATTTAAAATTAAATGTTTGATTCTGAAATATGATGAATCAATTTGCAAACAAGCAAGAAGTTGGGACTATCAAACCGAAATAGACTACATAGTTAAAAGCAAGCCAAGAAATGAGTTTATCAAAAACTTAGTATTGTCTCTCAAAGGTAATACACTTGTGTTGTTCCAGTTTGTTGAAAAACACGGCAAGGAATTACATGCACTTATTAAAGACCATGCAAAAAATAGGCATGTATTCTTTGTCTTTGGTGGCACCGATGTTGAAGTTCGGGAATCAGTTCGTGCAATTACTGAAAAAGAAAAAGACGCAATTATTGTGGCTTCTTATGGCACCTTTTCTACTGGCGTTAACATTCGCAACTTACACAATATTGTTTTTGCTTCTCCTTCAAAGTCTAAAATTCGTAATCTTCAATCCATAGGAAGAGGATTAAGATTAGGAGACAATAAAGAAGAGGCAACTCTATTTGATATATCTGATGATTTTAGAATAGGCAAATTTACCAATTACAGCTTGCACCATTTTGTTGAGCGTGTTAAAATATACGATGATGAAAAATTTAAATACAAGTTCTACAATATCAATCTTAAAAATGAATGAATTAATCCAAGGCGTTAAGATAGTCCGTTTGCAAAGCGGAGAGGATATTATTGCAAGTATCATTGAAGATGATGAATCTGAAATGGTCATGTTGAATAATCCTATGCATCTCATCTTTAAGAGAACTTCTCAAGGTACAATGATGGTTATGTTACCATGGTTACCAATTGAGTTGATTAAAGATAACATGGCTACAATTTATTCTTCTGACATTCTTACTATGGTAGACCCGAAAGATGTTCTTATTGAGTACTACGGTAATATGATTAATACGGAACAGTTGAAGAATATGAGAGATGACACCCTCGTTAACAACTTGAAAGAAGCCATGAACGACAATGAAGATGACGATGAGTTTGATATTGAGGAAGAGAACGAAGAAACTCTGACGAAAGAAGAAGCCATGGAAATGGTTCATCGTAAGAGAAGTAACAGGTTACATTAATTATTAATTTCAAACGGAACACCGACAGTATACGACATGTCAAGCCGTTTGTCAACAGCAGAAGAAGGCAAATATGAGTGAGAAGAAACCAAAACATTATGTGAACAACGCCGATTTCCTTGAGGCTCTAATAGAGTACAAGAAAAAGTGTGTGGTTGCCAAAGAAGAAGGTAAAGAGGATCCACAGATTCCAAATTATATTGGAGAATGTTTCCTGAAGATTGCAGAGCACTTGTCTCGCAAACCTAACTTCTTTTCTTATTCTTTCCGTGATGAAATGATATCAGATGGCATTGAAAATTGCCTGATGTACTTCCGTAACTTTGATCCAGACAAGTCAAAGAACCCATTTGCTTATTTTACCCAAATCATTTACTTTGCCTTTCTACGCCGTATTATGAAAGAGAAAAAACAACTCTATGTTAAATACAAGGCAACAGAACAGTTTGGTATACTTGATGAGTTTGAAATGTATGAAGACTCTGACGGCAACATGAAACAGTTTGAATTGTATGAGAACATTTCCGAATTCATTCAAAACTTTGAAGAAGGCAAGAAAAAGAAAAAAGAAGGCAAGACAAAAGGCCTAGAAAAATTTATTGAAGAATTGCCTACGGAACCATTGACAAACATCTAAAGTTGTGTTATTCTATTACAAGGAGTGTAAATGAACAAAGAAAAGATTCAGAATCATATTTCTCACTTACAAGAAAAACATGATGAACTTGAGGTTCGTCTTAGTAATGTAAAAGAAGAATACATTGCCACCGTTTTGAAGAAAGAAAAGTTGGCACTCAAGGATGAAATTGAAAGTTTCAAAAAACAAATAGCATGAAAATTTGTATTCTAGGTGATACGCATTTCGGTATGCGTGGTGATTCGTTGGAGTTTCACCGTTATTATAAAAAGTTTTATGATGAAACATTTTTCCCGTATCTAATCGAAAATAAGATTGATACGGTTTTTCAGCTTGGTGATTTGTTTGACCGCAGGAAGTTTATTAACTTCAACTCATTGTACCTGTGCCGCAAATACTTTTTTGACAAACTCCGTGACAACAATATTTCACTTCATACATTACTTGGTAATCACGATGTTGCCTTTAAAAATACACTTGAAGTAAATTCTACCTCTCTATTGTTACAAGATTATGAAAACATTAAGATATATGATGAGTTTGATTCGGTATCATTTGATGGTGTTGAAATTGATATTGTACCTTGGCTTTGTGCAGACAACCAAGAAGAAATCTTTACACAAATAAAGAACAGTACAAATCAAATTTGTTTTGGGCATTTTGAGATTGATGGGTTTGAAATGGATCGTGGCAATGTTTGTCATGGTGGTATTGACAAACAACCTTTAAACAAGTATGATATCGTATTGACAGGACATTTTCATCATAAATCAAATGATGGTCACATTTATTATGTCGGCACACCAGGTGAGATGACTTGGGCTGATTATAATGACCCAAGAGGTTTTCATACCTTTGATACAGATACCCGTGAACTTGAATTTATACAGAATCCATACCGCATGTTTCATAAATTATCTTATGATGATGCGGTAACTGATTTTGAATTTTGGAAGTCATACGATTTCACTCCGTTGAAAGAGACATATGTGAAGGTGATTGTTGTTAACAAACAAAATCCTTACTTGTTTGATACTGTGATTGACAACTTGTATAAATCAGGTGTGTCAGACATATCAATTGTTGAAGATTTTACAGATATAGTTATTGAGAACGACCAAGAACTTATTGACCAAGCAGAAGATACAATGACAATACTTGGAAAATATATTGATAATTTAACCTTGAATGTTGAGAGTGATAAACTAAAAACTCTGATGAGAGAACTCTACATTGAGGCATTGAATACAGAAACAACTGAATGATAACCTTTCGTTATGTGCGTTGGAAGAATCTACTTTCAACCGGGAATTATTTTACTGAAATAAAACTAGACACTAACACTAACACACTTGTCGTTGGTGAGAATGGTTCTGGCAAATCAACTATGCTTGATGCATTGTGTTTTGGTTTGTTCGGTAAAGCATTTCGTAATGTCAACAAACCAAACCTATTAAATTCAATCAACAGTAAAGATTGTATTGTTGAAGTTGAATTCAATACCAATAACAAAGCATACAAGATTATTCGTGGTATCAAACCTAATAAGTTTGAAATCTATTGTGATGGTGAGTTATTGAATCAAGATGCAGCTGCAAGAGACTATCAAGAATTCCTTGAGAAATTTATTCTTAAACTGAATTACAAATCATTTACACAAATTGTAATTCTTGGTTCTGCATCATTCGTTCCTTTCATGCAACTATCTTCTTCTGATAGAAGAGCAATCATTGAAGACTTATTAGACATACAAATCTTTTCTACCATGAATGGACTATTGAGAGATAGGTTGTCAAACAATAAAGATGTGATGGTTCAAAGTAAATCTGAAATTGAATTAACACAACAACGATATGATTTACAAGATAAACATATCAAAGGACTGAAACAAAACAATGAAGACAAGGTGACTGAATATGTTAGTGAGATACGAATCAATACGAGTACCATACAAACCTTACATGGCGAAATTGCTAACCTCTCCTCACAAGTCGAAACGCATCAAAACATGGTGGCAGAAAAGACTTTGGTTGAGAATAAGGTCAAACAACTTACAAAAATTGAATCTCAAATTGAAAGCAACATATCCAAATTTCGAAAGGATATCAGTTTCTTTGAGCACAATGATGATTGTCCAACGTGCAGGCAGGCCATTGCCTCCGAGTTTAAGGAAACGGAGTTACAAACTCTGCAAACTAAGGCTCAAGAATGTGAACACGGTCTATCCCAATTAGAAGTTAAGTTATTGGCAGAACAAACTAAACTGAATGAGATAACTGAAATTCAAAAACGAATTCAGTCGTTACAGATTGAGATTGCAACCAAGAACACTTCTATTACGGAAACAAACAAATACATTGCAAGATTAGAAAAACAAATTGAAGAATTGAAAACTAATAAGGCTTCTACAGAAAAAGAAGAACTGGAATTAAAGACATTAAATGATACATTAACTGAGTTAAAGAGTAATTTAAGACACTTAATTGATGAGAAGTCCTATTTTGAAGTTGCCTCTGGTCTGTTGAAAGATACTGGTATCAAAACAAAGATTATCAAACAATACTTACCAATCATCAACAAGTTGGTGAACAAGTATTTGGCATCACTAGATTTCTTTGTGAACTTTAACCTTGATGAATCATTCAAAGAAACAATCAAGTCAAGGCACCGTGATGATTTCACCTACAACAATTTTAGTGAAGGTGAAAAACAACGTATTGATATGGCATTGATGTTAACATGGCGTGCAGTTGCTAAGTTAAAGAATTCATCAAACACCAATTTGTTGATACTTGATGAAGTGTTTGATTCAAGTTTAGATACAAACGGCACAGAAGAACTAATGAAGATTCTTCACATGCTTGAAGGTGTGAATTTGTTTGTCATTTCCCATAAAGGTGATATTTTGGTAGATAAGTTTGCCAATGTGATTCGATTTGAAAAGGTAAATAACTTTAGTAGGATAATGAAATGAAAGAGTTAAGTAATTATTACGGCGACAATAACAATAGGGTGGCAACAGTATACAAGGATGAAAATGGATTCTTTGCCACAGTAAAGAGTGCAACTGGTGTATACTACACAGCCAGATTCGAAACAGAAGAAGATGCGGAAACATATTCAGAAGATTGGGTAAACAAAGATGAGTGATATTTTAACGATTGATACCGCAGTTGCGGCAGGTGTAAAGAAGGCCGAACCAAAGGTCGAACCTTTACAAGTATTTGATGATAAACTTCCTATGTTATCGGAAGTTATGCCTGAATTTGTTGGTGTACTACCAAACGCAAGCATGACGCATTTGGTTAAACGCATGAAGTTTACAATGAAACTTTATAATGGATTAGGTTTGTCTGCCAATCAATGTGCAATAAAAGAACGTGTGTTTGTTATTGGTACAGACCAATTTCAAATGGCATGTATCAATCCAAAAGTAATTGAAGTATCAGAAGAACTCGTAAAAGATACCGAAGGTTGTCTTTCGTTCCCTGCTTTCTTTCTAAAATTTCCACGACCAAAATGGATTGAAGTAGAATACACAAATGAAAACGGTGAGAGAACACAAGTAAAACTTGATGGTCTTACTGCAAGATGTTTTCTACATGAACTCGACCACTTGAACGGTGTTAAGTTTACCAATTATGTTGGTGCCGCATCCATCTTACAGGCAAATCGTAAACAAGAAAAATTGATTAAGAAAATTGTAAGAAGAAAAAAATGAAAAAAGTTGATGATGTAGAAGTGCAATGGGCTAAATTTCTTGAGGAGAATCCTGAAGATAGAATGCCTGTGATTGACGAAAATGCCTTGCGTGAACGTATGATTAAAGAACTAACATATGTTTCCGCAATGGATGTCAAAGAATATACACTCTACCAAAAATGGCATGAAATTAAGTCCAAGTTTCCTACTGAAAGTGTTAACACACTTTTTGGTGAAGAAGAAACATTCTTGGCAGACCCTGTACAGGCAAAGTATATTGCTGAAGCAAAGAGTAATATTTGGATTCCCGAAAGTGTAGAAGACTACATGGACTTGGAACCAGTACTTGAATATACAGATGATTCAGGCAAAGGCACTAAGAAAGGTGTTGATGGTTCTGTTGTATCATATAACATTGAACGCAACATGGACTTGCCTGTTCGTTGTAATGCATTAAAGAGTTTCATTACCAATGGTCGTAATAACAGTAACATTGGTCGAAATCTTCACTTCATTGTAAAAGACAATAAGACAAGTAAGTACCTCGGTGTTGTTACAATTTCATCCGACTTCCTTGACTTAACACCCCGTGATAAACACATTGGTTGGGATAGAACATTGAAGACACAAGGTGGTATGATTAATCACACAGGCATCGGTTCATCAATCGTACCAACACAACCACTTGGTTATAATTATGTTGGCGGCAAGTTGTTGTCATTACTTTGCTTATCAGATGAAGTGCAAAGATTATGGAAACAACAATATGGTGATATCATGGTTGGTGTTACAACAACATCATTATATGGTAACACAAAGGCTGGTGGTCTATCTCAGTATGATGGTTTAGATTATTGGGACAAGATGGGTTTCACCTCAGGTTCTGTATCATATGAACCAGAGAAAGAAACAATTTACATGATTCGTGATTGGTTAAAAGTTAAACATGCAAGAAAATATTTTGAATGGTATGTTGCAACAAAAGGTTCAGGTCAGCCATACAAACGTGACCATAAGAATCGTTCATTACAATTTGTGTATGCACAGATGAAGATACCGAAAGAATTGATTCGTTCAGACCATGCTCGAGGTATTTACTTTAGTGAACTATATACTAATACAAATGAGTTTTTGCGTGGCGATATTAAAGAGAATCAACTTGTTAAAAAGTTTGACTCCAGTTATGAAGCACTTGTAAAAATTTGGAAAGAGAAACATGCTCGTGGCCGCATCGGCTTTCTAAAAAAGAAAGACAAAGTTTCCTATGATACATTGTTCCTTGATGATTTAATTTATATGAACTGGGAAGAAACTAAGGCAAAGTATCTTGGTCAAATCGGTAGATAATCACTATTGCCTCAAATATGCTTGACAAGTGACTAAATACTTGTTATAATATCAACTTAATGCGGAGAGTCCGAGACAGTCTATCCCAATAGATAGAGAGGTTTAACTCCTCTTATCCGCTCCATTCTTAAAACAAAAGTATTACTGTTGCTTTTACG
>Ga0214919_10006175_pt1 | contig 16570 bp, 14 predicted proteins | sample LL1503_MetaG_FD_177994 | JGI IMG/M metagenome (GOLD analysis project Ga0214919, IMG submission 177994) | Freshwater microbial communities from Lake Lanier, Atlanta, Georgia, United States - LL-1503 | ecosystem: Environmental > Aquatic > Freshwater > Lake | place: USA: Georgia | collected... | reverse complement strand
TTCAAAAAGCTATCGGTGAATTACTCCTTAATGATTACAGTCGCCGTGGATTCTTTGATGGTGTTGGTTTACGGATCCCGACTTTATGTGTGCGCCCAGGATTACCTAACTCTGCTGCCTCAGGGGTTTTCTCAAATATCATCCGTGAACCGCTTATGGGTATTGAAGCCACCCTCACTGCTGGAAAAGATGCCTCCATGATCTTCACCTCTCCACGATCAGCTGTTGGCTTCTTAATCCATGCCGCCCAAATGGATACCTCCGGCTTAGGTGCTCGTCGCTCACTGATGATGCCTGGCATCTATGCAACTTTGGGTGATGAGATCGACGCACTTCGCCGTGTTGCCGGTGACAAGATTGTTGGCTTCATCAAAGAAGAGATTGATCCATTTGTACAAGAGATGCTCAAGAGTTGGAACTTCCCAAGATTTGATGCCAAAAGAGCAAGATCACTCGGCTTTACTTGTGAAGATTCCTTTGATGAATTAATCAAAACCCATATTGCAGATGAACTTGGTGGCCAAATTCCAGGGTTAACCAAATGAGTAAATTCGCTGTAGTCACCGGAGCAAACCGCGGTATCGGTGCAACCACCAGCGCCGCCCTAATCAAAGATGGTTGGACCGTCGCCCTCCTCGGACGAGATATCACGTCTCTGGAAGCAACCGCCAAAGAACTCGGACCCACCGCCACCCCAATCTCTTGTGATGTCAGTGATCCACAATCTGTTGCAAAAGCTTTTCAAGAAGTTAAATCTGAATTCGGTCGCCTCGATCTACTTTTCAATAACGCCGGTATCGCCTCCCCTGGTGCTTTACTAGAGGAGATCACACCAGAGGATTGGCAACGAGTAATCAATATAAATATTGGTGGAGTTTTCTATTGCACCCAACAAGCCTTTGCAATTATGAAAGATCAAAATCCCCAAGGCGGGCGAATCATCAACAATGGTTCTATCTCAGCCCAAGTCCCCCGCCCAAACTCAGCGCCTTACACCGCCTCAAAGCACGCTGTTACTGGATTGACTCGTTCAACTTCACTTGATGGACGTAAATACAACATCGCCTGCGGACAGATAGACATCGGTAATGCTGAAACAAAGATGGCTTCAGCTCATGGAGCCGGAGTTGTCCAAGCAAATGGTGATGTAATTTCCGAACCAATGTTGGACCCACAAATAGTCGCCAATGCCGTAGTTAGCATGGCTAATTTGCCGCTAGAAGCAAATGTTCAATTCATGACGGTTATGGCTACCAAGATGCCTTACATAGGTCGCGGTTAAGGAACAAAATGTCTACTTTTATTCCTGCTCGGAATAAGCTGGAGGCAGTTGCTCGAATTAGCCAGTTAACAAATAGTGGTCCCGAAATTTTAGGCCCAGGAAGCAAGGAGCGTAGGTCCGTACTAGAAAATTTGGCCAAAGGATTAGGGATTTCACCAGACAGTTACGAATCGAAGCAAAGTCTCGCGGAGGCTATGTCAAAATTTCTTGGAATCACTTGGGATGCATCCTGCGAGTCTGTTGGTCAAACAATCACTTTGATTGGGCTTAATCGTCTCCTCGAGGCCGGAACATTACACTTCCTCGGCCAGTTAGGTGCTCGCACAGAAATCACTAGTGTCTATGAGGAAGTTTTATTAATGGCTTCAGTTATTCGTGAAGTTACTCCAAGTTACATGGATGGTCGCAATTGCGTGACAGAGATGAAGGACGCAGACGCAGACAATTGGCGTCAAACTGAATGGCAAGGTTGGTATTTTGAATTTAAAGCTATTCCAGCATTAATCAATTCTCTAGGGGGCGGTCCCAAGAATATTGGTAATACAAAGTTTGATTATTCTCTTATCCATCCCTGGGATCTGAAGGCACATAGCACTTACGGAATCAATGGTCCTAAAAAATTAAATAACGGTTGCCCGTTAAATGATCAGTTGTCAATGAAGGATGCCATTAAAGTGACTGGCTTAGGGTTGATTGTACTGTCTGGAATTCCAAAATATGATGATGAAACTTTTAGCAAGTGGCATAAGGATCTACGAGAAAAAACTGGGGATGTTAGAAAACAATTAAAGAACGCCTTCATACCTGAAAAGTTAGAATTTTTCTTCTTCAAAGACTATGACGAATTGGAGAGAGCAATTTCATTTAAGATTTTGACCAACTTTAATCAAGGTAAGCAGCCAACCGGAGAAGCAAGAGCCCCCAAATTTAGTTTGCAGATTGATAAGGCTAGAAAAGACAAAATTAAAATTGAAGAGTTAAGCTTTCTTTAATTTTGCCCTCTCTGAGATTTCTCCTTTATTGACCTTTAAGGTCGAACTTCCGAAAAAATTGCTTGGTTTCGAAAGAATTTCATCTGGGTTGTTTGGGGCGGACAAAATAGTTCTAGTTAGCTTTGGTGAATCTTTGAGTAGATCCAAGTCTCTAACCACTTGAGCCTTGATGACGTTGTAAATCACACCAACATTAACGGCGTTGCCCAATTGTTTGTAAGAGAGGCTATCGGCCTGATCTAGAAAATCGAACCAGTCAGGGAATCCTTGAAGTCTAGAAGCTTCCCGCACTGATAGTCGCCGCTTCTGTGAGCCAATGATCGAAGTTTGAGTGATCGCAACCAATGCTGGGACATAAGTTGGCTTCTTCGCACGGATTCCAGAAGGACGAAAGTGCATAATCGTGGACCATAGGTTTTTAGCATCCTGTGCTTGCCATTCTAATTTCCTACGACTCGGAGGAAAGTCTTCAAGATTGTTCCACTTCTTCAGCCACTTATCTAATTCACTTTTGTGCTTCGTGTAGAACTCTGAATTCTTTTGCAAGAAATTCTTCTTCCAAATTGGAGTTCCTCTAGGTATCTTCAATTTATCAATATGAACGAATTCGTCCGCCCATATTGGAAAGCCTGGAAGTTCATCGTGCCCACTCTTCTTGACAATAATTTCTACAAACTCATTCCAGGCTTCAATCCAATCAACATCCGAAGAAGGCAACTTCAACTTTTCTTTTTGCGGTTTACTAAAAGAAGATTCCAAAGGTAGGTCGATTTTCAAATTCCAATCCTGTGGGTTCCAATTTTCGAAAGCATGAGAAAGATCAAGACTCTCGGGCTCCAAAGCTAAATGTTTCTTTTGTCCAGTGTCTAAAGTTGCTGCAATTAAAACTCTTTCACGACTTTGAGGTCTGCCGCCATGATTTGGCGAAATGCGGTGTGGAGAAACCACTAGCGGCACTGAACTGACTCGATAACCAAGAGTGCGAAGCGTTCTAATGATTACTTCCCACTCGTGGACGTGACGTGGCCCTGAAATATTTCTTACATTTTCCAGTAAAACAAGTTTTGGTTTTCTAATTTCTATAATTTTTGCGATGTTCCAGAAGAGGGTTCCTCTAGATTCCTCCATTCCAAGTTGCTTGCCAGACTTGCTGAATGGTTGGCATGGAAAGCCGCCAACGAGTACATCATGTTCAGGGACTTCCATTACGAAGTCATTGGCAGCCAGGGTTATGTCCCCTTCGGGTTTGATGCCCCAATTTCGCTGATAAACCTTTGCAGCAGGCTGATCAATTTCGCTCGCATATACGCACTCGCCCCCGAGGGCTCCCAAAGCAGCGTGGAATCCACCAATACCTGCGAATAGGTCAACGTATTTAAATGCCATGGGTGAAACTTACTTCAAGCCACTGACAAATAAGGATATTAACCTCAGGTCTTAGGGGACCATAAAAATCCTCCAGGCACTTCAAACATATAAGTTTGATTTTGATTAACCCACCAATAGCGCATCAAACCAGCTTAGAGATCAATTGCCGAGTTTGGAATAGATCCGTTTCATTCGAACGACGTCTTTTGCCCCTTTCCCTCACTCTGAACCGAGCAGATAAATTGGGGATGTCAATGAGGGCCCTAATTGCTTTATTCAGTCCCAAAATTGGATCCGGATTTTGTGTGTTTTGAATTCTTAGGCCCAAGGATTTACAGGGCAGAAAACGGAAATTGGCCTCAAATCATGAAAAGTCGTCTATCTTATCTGCAGGTAATACCCGCGGCCCGACGAGCTTCTAAAAATAAAAATTTTAGATATGCCCCCACCCGCACGAGGACTTCGTGCTGTTTGGGGGAATTTTATGCGAGCTCTACTTCGCAAGAGCGCAACGAACCTAAAACAACTTGGGAGCGATGGAGAATTGGTCGCCCAATTATCAAGTCAGATGTTCCATGTTGTCGGAAACACCCCATCACCAGCAGAAAGTCGTTCCTGGGAATCGAGCTTGCCAGCATTGGCTCAAGATCTAATTGATTGTGGGCTCGGTGATGTGGACGTTCTTTTGGAATATCAACTGCCTTATACAAGTAAAAGAATAGACGCAATCGTTTGCGGTAGCGACCCAAAAACTGGGAAACCTTCACTAATTGTTGTCGAACTAAAGCAATGGTCATCTTTTGATCTAGTTGCAGGAACTCCCGATTTAGTTTCGATTGGTGCATACGGGAACCAACCACTACTTCATCCTGCAGAACAAGTGAGACGCTACTGTGAACATTTAGAAGATTTTAATAGATACATAGAAAATGGCGACACAAAACTTATGGGGGTCGCTTATTTGCATAACTGGCTTGATGTTAGAAATGCAGCCATTGATAAAATTCCACCATCTATTCATGGCCAAGTTTTTCTTGGAAGTGAAAAAACCAAGTGGCATGATTTCCTCAAGGCGAATCTCTCCGCAAATAATTCAAGTCTTGTTGTAGATGGTCTTTTAAGTGGGAAGCTTGCGCCAACGAAGCAACTTATGGATCTCGCTGCCGATGAAATTCGTAGTCAACATCAATTTGTTCTTTTGGATGAACAAAAAGTTGCTTTCTCTCTTGTGATGAAAGCAGTCCGGGAATCCAACGAGGCCAATACCAAGACTGCAATTATTGTTACCGGTGGTCCAGGCACTGGAAAAAGTGTTATAGCGCTCGCTTTGCTAGGTGAATTATCTAGAGAAGGCCGAACCACGTTGCATGCGACGGGATCGAAGGCTTTTAGAAATTCTTTGCGAAAAATCGCTGGGAATAGGGCGCCGCAGGTTCAAAAAATGTTTTCCTATTTCAATTCCTTTATGACTGTTGAACCTAATAGTCTTGAAGTCCTTATTTGCGACGAGGCGCACCGAATACGTGAAACGAGCGCCAATAGATATACCAAAGCTGATAATCGCACCGGTACGCCACAAGTGAATGAGCTTCTACGTGCTGCGCGCGTTCCTGTATTTTTTCTTGATTCCCACCAAGTAGTAAGAAAGGGTGAACTTGGAACACCCGAATACATTGAGAAGTCCGCATCGGAATTAGGAATTAAAACTTATCGGGTTGATTTAGATGGACAATTTCGTTGCGGGGGTTCGCGACTTTATGAAAATTGGATCCTCGGCCTCTTAGATCTTAATGATCAGACACCGAGTATTTGGGAAGAAGATCTCAATTTCAAAGTCTCTGTCGTTGATAGTCCCGAGGAGATGGAGTCTGTTTTAAGTGAAAAATTAAAAGAGGGATACAAAGCCAGAATGACAGCAGGATTCTGCTGGACTTGGAATGACCCAGCAGAGAATGGAACATTGCCTTTGGACGTAAAAATTGGAACATGGCAAAAACCTTGGAATGTAAAAGGTGATCGTGGAGTCGGCGGATATATGTCTGGCGAATTGTGGGCGATTGATCCAAAAGGTTTTGATCAAATTGGTTGCGTGTATACCGCGCAAGGCTTTGAATATGACTGGAACGGTGTAATTTTCGGTCCTGACCTAGTATGGCGAAACGGCCAATGGTTAGGGGTAATAGCAGGATCTAAAGATCCAGCGATGCGTGGGGTTTCGCAGGAAGCTTTTGATCAACTAGTTCGCAATACTTATAAAGTTCTTTTAACCAGAGGATTGTCTGGGACCTTAGTTTATTCCGTAGATCCAGAAACCCAGGAACACTTCAAGCAACTAATTTAGTTTATTGATCCACCACGGGTGTTGTGGTTTTGCTTTGACACTCCTGGGGAAAGACACAGCTTTGTTCATTTAAATTCACAACATCAGTTGCACATAATGTCCGTTAACTCTTAATCACCCAATCCCCCACAATGTATTCGCAACGATGGAGATTTTTTGATGTTAACTCAAGGTAATTGGATCAATCGTGAGCAACCTTCTAGGAGTGGTCACTAAGAGTTTGTCCATAACACCATCAGTGACCCCGTAGATTTGACGAAGTCGAGGAATGATGCGGCGCAAAACATGGTCATATCCCATCCCACCAAAACGCTTGAGATAGTGCTTCTTCCCCATGTCCATTGACAGGACGAGTTGATCTTCGTAACCACGTTCTATTAGCGCGACTAACGTCGTCATCTTTTCTTGATCACTTCGGGACTTCAAAGTTGGTGAGAAGTAGCCGTCCTGTCCGAAACTGTCGAACCCAACTATGACACCACGTCGGAGAACAGTTTCAAGATATTCGATGTCGATGATTTCATCCAAATGGGAAAGAGATGTTCGAGTTAAATCGTGCCCCTCTTCGGCAAGTACATCAAGAATCTGCATTACAACGTCGAGAGTTGGTGGTTCGCAATGAACGTTGATCGGAAGTCCCGTACGACGAGCTACACGCGCGCACGCGCGCAGTACGCGTTCTTCGCAATCTTGCAGAGTTGCCGACGTACCAATTTCACCCATTATCCCTGGAATGACGCCGCTCTTATTCACTCCTTCACTCACTTCAGTGAATATGTGCTGCTCCAATTCCTCGACAGTAGCCGACTCAATCCATTCAGGGTGAAAGGCGTGTACGTAGAATCCGACACCCTGCACAATGTGAATTCCGCTAGCTTCGGAAATTCGGCGAACATCAGCAGGAAATGGGTTAAGACCTTCTACCGTCAATTCGACAATGCAACTACCACCGGCGTCGAGATATTGACCAAGTTCCTCTGCCACCATGTCCCAATCCTTATGTGGCTGTTGACCGAGATTGTCACGGATCGAACAAGAATCCCAACGACACAAGCCACCAACATGACTAGACATCGGCAGCTCACCAAGTGTTGGATCATGGAGTCCTGATGGGTCGTAAAATTGATCAAAATTCAGAAAAATGTGCTCGTGCGTCATCGTGGGTCCGATTGAATTCGGTGAAACCGGTCCCCTTACTGTCATCACGTGGGCGGTCGTTAGTGGGTCGATCTCTCCTTGATTCATATTCTTGCTATTGACCATGAGGTAATCCGATCTGGGAATTTAGTGGGTTCCCTTTCCCTTCGACTCGTGGACGGTCGAGTGCGTGACCGATGTCTTTATGTACTTGCAGTTCTGCCATTATTATTTTGTACTTTCTATCTTGAAGATGATCGATGCGTCGATAGGCCAGGAAATGAAAACGTCATCACCCACAGTTGGAATTTGCGCTGCCCGGCTAAATTGGTGCACGAGAATGCGACCGATACTGGCTGTCGTTACATACACATGCATAACAGGTCCGAGATAAATAACTTCGTCAACCTTTCCGACAATTCGGTTGTCAATTGAATTTGTCGAAACTTCATTGATCAAGATGCGTTCAGGTCGCACAACAATTCTTACCGCAGTACCAGGAGATCGACCCGTTAGTGTTGGAATACGCAACACGTCGCCTGGAGAACTTTGTGCATCCGTAACTTCGCCGTTAACGCTTGCAATTGTTACAACAAAATCGTTGAGACTACCAACGAAGTCCGCCACAAAAGATGTCGCGGGACTTTCGTAAACTTCCTCTGGTGTGCCCACCTGTTCAAGTTTCCCGTTCGACATAATCGCAATTCGATCAGAGAGAAAGAGTGCTTCTTCCTGGTCGTGCGTCACGTATACAAATGTGGTTCCAACTTGCTGATGGATTGCTTTGAGTTCCAATTGCATTCGCTTTCGGAGTTTGACGTCTAATGCCGAGAGAGGTTCGTCTAGGAGTACTACCGCAGGTCGATTTACTAATGCTCTAGCAAGCGCAATTCGCTGTTGTTGGCCGCCAGAAAGTTCATTCACTCGACGTTCACCGAGATTTGACACCCCAACCAGTTCTAGCATTGCCCTCACACGCTCTTCCCGTTCGTGTCGTGGCACCTTTCGGAGCTTAAGACCGTACGCGACATTTTCAGCAACTGAAAGATGAGGAAATAGTTCGTAACTTTGAAAAACTGTATTCACGTCGCGACGATGTGGTTGGACCATGGTGATGTCTTCACCGCGCAGGAAAACGCGGCCTTTATCTGGTGTTTCGAAACCAGCTAAGATCCGCAAAAGGGTTGTTTTGCCGCAGCCACTTGGCCCAAGTAGCGAGAAGAATTCGCCTTCCCGGATTCGAAGAGTCACTCCATCCACTGCACGTGTACTTCCGAAAATTCGTGAAACCTCTTCCACTCCGATCGCCGCCCCCGAGCGCTCCTGGCTGGTAATCATCGTTCAACCTGAAATCTTGTGCTTCGCGCTGCTAGTGCCGCAAGTAAAGTTGTGACAACTAACAGCACAACACCTACAGCGTTGAGAGCTGGAGTAATTCCAAGATTCAATCTCCCATAAAGAAGCATTGGAAGTGTTTTTGCTTGTCCTGCAGTAAAGAAAGCGACCACGAATTCATCCGCAGAAATTGCCATGGCCAATAGCATGGCACCCACCACCGCCGGCAAAATGTGCGGCAGAGTAATCGTTCGGAAAGCATGAAATGGACCGGCTCCTAAATCACGCGCCGCCTCGAGCATCGAGAATTGAAAACGTTCAAGGGCCGAACCAACAATGAGAAAAACAAATGGCATGGTGAGGATCACGTGTCCTAACAGGGTAGTCCAAAGGGAAAAGCCGACACCAATCTTGTTGAAAAAAAATGCAAGTGCTATTGCATATAAGAGAGCAGGGAACGCAAGAGGAACAGCGGCAAGTCCCATCGCGATTGTTCGCACTCGTAATTTTAAGCGAACCAGACCAAGAGCAGCGAGTAAACCGATAATGCCACTAGCAATTGCTGTTCCTAAACCCAAAAAGAGAGTACGTCGAAATGCATCTAGAAAGAGTTCGTCATCGATCAGCGCTCGATACCAACTAAGTGAGAGGCTATGTATGGGGAAGCTCAAACGCGGTGAACTGTTGAAGGAGAAGAGAATCATAACTATAAGTGGCACGAACAAGAAGGCGAGGAAAAAGCCAACGTATAGAATCCCAGCTAGATTCTTAAACGAAATCGGACTTTTACGTTTCATTTAATTACCAAACGTAAAAGCCCGAAAATAAAACCGACGAAAGCAATTACGGCCACAATCAAGGTAATTGCTAGAGCCGCTCCTAGAGGCCAATTAATTGCCGTCCCAAACTGGTAAGAAATTTCGTTGCCGACCATTTGATCGCCAGTACCGCCAACGAGAAGTGGTGTCACCCATTCAGCAGCAGTTGCTATAAAACTGAAAGCCACCGCTGTCACGACCCCGCGCATCGTCAAAGGGATAACGATGCGTCGCAGGATGTGCCCTGGACCAGACCCAAGATCCCGCGCCGCGTCTATAAGTTTCGGAGAGACATTCTGCATCGCGTTGTAAATCGGTAGAACTCCGAGTGGTAAAAGGAAGTTGACCATTACCACAACGATCGCGTATTGACTGTTGAGAAGAAATCGAACAGGTTCATCAATTAAACCGATAGATACCAATGTTGTGTTGATAAGGCCTTCCCGGCCCAACATCGTCCGCCACGCGTAGATACGAACTAAGTATCCTCCAAATAGACTTAAAACAACCAGAAAGTAAAGTATTTGACGATGTTTTGGCAAAACAAAAGTTAGGATCCAAGCGAACGGGTAAGCAAGTAAAACAACGAGTGCGGAAACGATAGTCGCAATTTTAATCGTCCGCAGAAATAACGTCCGAAATACTTCATTCGTCAACGCATACTTGTAATTCGCAAACGTTAAATCCGAATCAAAATTGTATTCACGGAAGGTGTAGAAACTATAGGTGACGAGAATTGCCACCGGCGCAACAAAGAATATTGCGTAAATTATCGCTGCCGGCGATAGTTGTAGCCACGGCCCCAACCAGCGCCAGTTCCGAATTCGAACAAGGGCTGGTTGAGAAAACTCTATTGACATCAAACCTCAAATAGCTTGGAGGAGACGGACTATCCGACTTTGACCTGAGCCCATGCCTTCCGCCAGTCATCCATAGTTGCATAGCCATCGGGCACAGAATTAGGTGGAGTGAAACTAACGAATTCAATTCCGGGAGTTTCAGACTCTACGAGTTTGTAATCGTAGATATTTGCCTCGGCGCTTATTAGCGGTACTGCTTTGGCGTTGGTTGCTCCTGACATCAAATTTGTAGCAACAACACCTTGCGTCTTAGGCGAGATCATTTCATTGATATATGCCAACGCGCACTCTGGATGCTTCGCCGTTGATGGAATAGCAATCGAGTCGAACCAACCGCCACCCTTGCCCTCTTTAAGGAAAGAGTATCCAAGTTCGACTTCCTTTTTCCCAGCCCATGCGGTCATTGCTTCCCATCCGCCGATTGTTAGATCTACGTCTCCAGCAACCATGCGGTCGGTTGCGTCCTGATAGGACGTCTGAAAAGCACTAGCATTTTTTACAAGTGTCTTAGCTTTCGCTTTTACTTGATTCAATTCGTCAAATGTCAAAAGCGGAACTTTAGTAAACCCTAGTGACTGAGCGAGCATATAGAACGGCAAAGCTGGGTCATCAAACATTGTGAATCGGCCTTTCCAAGCCGGCGTTAAAAGTTCAGTTATCGAAGTGGGAGGGGTTGGCACACGCTTAGTGCTGTACACAATGGGACCATCTCCCCAAGCGATCGGAACGCCAAATACTTTTCCATCCGCATTACGGATGATGGAAGAGTTTCGCAGCCCCTGTACAACGTCATTCCAGTTTGTCAGTTTCGAAGTATCGATTTCCTGGACCACCCCAGTAGCAATCATTCGTTGTGCCTCTGCATTCGGCAAAGTCGAAAGGTCGAACTCCTGTCCCACCTTGATCGCGCCGATCAACTGTCCCCAGTCAGCATTGTTGCTCACTTGCAGTTTCATTTCGAGATCCGAACGAAAGCTTGCTAACTCCTTGTCACCCTCTTCACCTGCAATGCCGATGAAGTTGAGGGTCAGTCCCTTACAGACCGAAGTGTCCATCTCTTGTGCAGCGACCTCGGCAGGGGCCGTCTCTCCTGCCGCCCCAGAATCTTGGTTCGAAGAACACGCAGCCAGGCTTAATGTCAGGGCAAGTGCACCAGCAATAGAAGCGAACGATTTAAGTCTGCGCATTTTGTCTCTTCCTTTATTCGATGGGAGTTGCGTGAATTTATCGCTGACTCCAATACTTGTCAACTAAGCAGATAAGTGGCTAAGCAGATGACTAAATAGGATGTACCGTTAGGGTCATAAACTTTTAGATATGGAGACCCTAGACATGAGCGTCCAATTCGCCCCTACAAAATCTAGTGACAAAGTGTCGTTGCACATTTGTCGGCAGATAGTTCGCGGGGCAATGAATGCCGGAGACATCTTGCCAACTGAGCAAGAACTAGTTACTGAATTCAATGTCTCAAAGTTGGTAGTTCGCGAGTCCTTGAAAGCACTTTCCTCGCTGGGATTGGTGAAGATCCAACAAGGGAAACGCACCATCGTCCAGGCAAAGATGGAGTGGGACATCCTCGACCCGATGCTTCAAAATGCACTCGAACTCGAAGAGTTGTCAGGTCCGTTAACGGCACAATTACAAGAACTTCGTTTGATTCTAGAGTCAGCTTCGGCCACAAAAGCAGCCGAGCGCGCGTCTCAATTGCAAATCGAAACACTGCTACACATTGTTGCGGAACTCAAAGAGATCGCTGCCGTTTCGCGCGATCGTGATGACTTTTTGAGTTCACACAAAAAGTTCCATGACTCAATCGCGCAAGCCTCAGGCAATGAACCACTCCGCCAAGTTCTTCGAAATGTGCACCAATATCTACACCGAGATTGGGACGACAACACATTAACAAAGGATGAGATGGCGCTTTCGGCAGAGATGCACGGCGAGATTGCAGATGCAATTTTTCATGGTGATGGTGCGCGAGCAGCGGAGTCAATCGCACGCCACATCCCTTTGGTGGAAGCCAAGAACGCTAAACGGCTGCGGAAACCATCAGTGCGATGAGTCGCTGCGATGAAATCGACAGAGTGACTTTGACCAACACGGGAGTAAGCAGCAAATCAACAAGCGAAAGGGATTAACGCCAGTGACTACGTACGCTGTTCGCGTTTTAAGCGCCGGCACATCTCGTATTCGTGGACCCGAAGTGTTCTGGATGGACTCTTGGGATGAGGAATTACCACTCGCCCTGAACGTGACACTAATTCAAGGCAACGGCATTGTTGCGCTCGTTAACACAACGCCACCGGTAACCGATGCATATGTCCGTGAGCGCTTTCCCAAAATGCGCTACTTAATAGATCATCCAGCAGGTGATCTCGAACGCGATCCATCCAACCAACTTGCGGGGCTACTTGCCACCGCGGGATTAGTTCCGGGCGATGTTACGCATGTGCTACTTACACCACTTGAGCTATACACGACTGGAACATTGCACCTTCTCAAAAATGCTCAAATTTTCATCACACGACGCGGCTGGGTTCACTTCCATACGATGCACAACCATCCTCACGACAGTCGTTGGCGTAAGTTTCCCGAAGAAACATTAATTGACCTGGTCACTGCGAGTTGGGATCGAGTAGTTCTCCTCGACGATGAAGACGAAGTGGCACCAGGAATTCGAACATGGTGGTGCGGCGTACACCATCGCGAATCAATGGTCGTTGAAGTAGACACCGTCCATGGGGTCGTTGCTATTTCAGACGCATTTTTTACTTTCGCAAATGTGGAACGTGACCATCCCATTGGTTTGTGCGAGAGTCTCGAGGAAGCTGCTTCTTGCTACGCCCGAGTCCGGAGATTTGCCAAACATTTAGTTCCGATCCACGACCCAACGGTGTTTGATCGATACTCAGACGGTATCGTCGCCAAGGAGGCATGATGCGTGAAAGATTCCAAATTCTCCAAATGTTGCCACTAGCGATTTCCTGTTCGGCCTGCCTGCGAACGAATCTCTATAAAGACTTGCCGACCATTACTACATTTGTGAGTCGCTGATATGCGTCCAGTTCGCGTTGCATTAATCGGCGTTGGTGCCATTGGTGCCTCACACGCAGCAATTCTTATGTCTTCCCCCTTGGCCGAATTAGTGGTCGCATGCGACACAGACCCAAATGCATCTGATCGACTTCCGCCTGGCGTTCCCCTCGTTAATTCGTATTCGGAACTTTTCGATACACCCAATCTCGAAGCTGTATTTATTTGTACTCCACAGGCGGCGCATCGCCTCCCAACCGAGTTAGCACTAGCGCGTCAACTCGCAGTTTTCTGTGAAAAACCAATCGCTCATGACTTGTTCGATGCCGACGCAATGATTTCTGCGGCGCGCGACACCGGAGGATTACTGGCGATCGGACACACGCTTCGGTTCGATCCTGATTACATTTCCGTACATCAAGCCGTATCATCCGGTGAACTTGGCACAATTGTTAGTATTGCTTGTCGTCGGAACATTCCAGACTACGAGGGCCAAATGATCGCCGGACGCACAACTCTTGCAAATGAAGTTCTGATACACGATATCGATGTGGTGCGTTGGCTTGCTGGAGATATTGAACGGATCTATGGAGAATCGAGCCGTCAAGGCATCATCGCACCTGGACTGACGGAAGCTGTTGTTGCAACTATGCGCCTCGCGAGCGGTGCAGTTGTAACTCTCGAAAGTAATTGGGTTATGCGATCAGAAACCGGTCCTCAGAGTGACTTTAGGTTAAGTGTCGTTGGAACTCTTGGCACCGCTTCGATTGATTTTTTCCAAGGTCCTGTTTCGGTGTTCGCCAACCGTCCGCGCTTTCCACTTAATGGCTGGTTATCTGACGTCTATGGAACCTCAGTTGGAACTCTCCGAACCGAAGTTGAACATTTTTTGCAATGCATACGAAGTGAAAACGCGTGGCCAATTTCTTTAAGTGACGCGAGAGCGGCTCTTGCAGGTGCAATCGCTCTTGATGCCTCGATTCACTTGGCGCAACCAGTGAATTTATCTGACATCTCTTAATCACCGGAGTCAATTGACGTCTTATTGCTTCTTGGCACAATTAAATTCCTAGTTGTCTGATGGCGGCCATGTTATCGTGTAAGAATGCAAACAACCCGCGCAGTAGTTCACTCAAAAAATGGAGGCGTTGCTGCAAGCCAGCCGCTGGCAGTTTCAGCAGCGTTAAATATTCTCCAACGAGGAGGCTCTTGCATAGATGCGGGAATCGCTGCAAGTGCGGTGCTTAACGTTGTTGAACCTTCCTGCTCACATTTAGGTGGTGATGCATTCCTTGTAGTTCACAACGCAAAGACGCGCAAGAACATCGCATTTAATGGAAGTGGTGAAGCACCTAATAATGCAACTGCTTCTGAATTTGCTGCCGGAATTCCTGCACATGGTTTTCGCGCAGGGACAGTGCCGGGATTGGTCTCAACATGGTTTGAAGCGCACAAATCTTTCGGTCGAATTCCAATGGCAGAGTTGTTGCAACCGGCTATTGAATATGCAAAAAGTGGCTTTCCGGCAAACGCGGACTTTGTAAAACGGATTGAGACTTTTTTGAAGATGAATCCTGGGAGCACATTATTTGAAACGATGGGAATCTCAACTGAATTATCTGTTGGAGATATCGTTATTCAAAAAGATTTAGCCCACTCCCTCACGCTCATTGCAGAACAAGGTCGTGCTGCCTTTTACCAGGGTGAGATAGCTGAAAAAATTATCCAAGCAACAAATGGGTGGTTTAATGCTGATGATCTAGCAGCACACAAAACCCGAGTTACTGATCCGATCTCTGCCAAGTATCGAGATCTGACCATTTATGGACAGCCACCGCCTAGTCAAGGAATGGTTTTGATTGAGGAATTACTACTTGCATCTGGTTATGACCTGAAGAAAATGTCTGAGGCCGACCGGATTCATCTACTTGTTGAAATAAAGAAGTTGGCTTTTGAAGATCGCAACCGAACCCTTGCCGATCCAGAAAAGCGAAAGGTTGCACTTGATGAAATCTTCGCTAAGGAGCATATTGAGAGCCGTCGTGCGCAAATCAATATGAAGTTAGCCAACAACGGAAACAGTAAAGGCGGCGAAGAAGGAAAGGACACAACTTACTTCTTGGTTGCAGATAGTGATGGAAATGCAGTCTCTTGGATTCAGAGCCTCTTTGCTGGTTTTGGCTCTGGCTGGGCAGTTCCAGGAACTGGAATTATTTTAAACAACCGCTTGACTGGTTTCTCTCTTAATCCAGATTCACCAAACATCATCGAGCCAGGAAAACGCCCTGCCCATACCCTTAATGCTTGGTTGGCAACAAATGCAGATGAATCGTTGGCTTACGTTGGCGGGACACCAGGTGGTCACGTTCAAGTGCAGACCAACTTGCAAGTGATTGTTAATCTCGTTGATTTTGGAATGGATGTGCAAGAGGCCATTGAAGCCCCCCGCTGGCAACACTTGAGTGCAACCGGCCAAGGTGGTGCTGAGGAAGCAACTTTCGGAACTTTAGAGATCGAAAACCGAGTAGCTGCCGAGACGATCGCTGAGTTAAAGAATCGTGGACATATCGTTGAAGAACTTGAACCTTGGGATCATGCATCGCGCGTGCAACTTTTGCAGCGTTTTTCAAATGGCACGATGGCATTTGGATCAGACCCAAGGTCGGCAGGTCAAGCCGCAGGGATCTAATTTCTGGTGTTTTTTATTCTTTTTTGGGTTTACTTAATGGTGGCCTGTTTATTGTTTACTACGTGAAGAGATTCTCACTAATTCGAACAGGTCTACTTATCGCTGGATTCCCGATTATTTGTGCTTTCTTATATTCGGTCATCAAGGGCGGCTCGATCTTTGATGAGGGCTCAGGTGGCGGTGGATATCTCTGGTTTTTGGTAGCGAGCCTGCCATTAGGTCTGCTCTTTATTGTGATTGGTCTGATTGTTAAGTTTGTTAAGCGGTTCAAATCTTAAGGACTATGTTGTCCCCCATCTGCTTCGCCACCTGATTGTCGATGTTCAGGGTGTGGCTTTGATGGTTATCGGGATGAAATCAGTGGTCAAGATTTAGGATTCGTGTACTAAACGGAGGGTAGATAGATATGCGAGAACTCCCTCTTGTGCGCGTGAAATTTGTGGCTGCACTTTTATCGATATCGCTCGCCTCAGTAATGTCGATGACTTCTGCTTCAGCCGAGCCTCTGATACCGGTGACATACAGCGTAAAAACTAAAGACCCAGTAATTTTCATAACCATTGATGACGGTTTCATCATGAACACCCAAGCAAGAGATCTCATACTTTCCGAAGGAATACCAGTCACTCTTTTCCTTAAAGGAAACATCTGGAAACAACCACGTCATCGTGAATTCTTCACTCCCCTTGTGGAGGCAGGTGCAACCGTTGGCTAT